>Ga0209347_1000557_pt1 | contig 89758 bp, 74 predicted proteins | sample AutmiccommuBRH23_FD_187382 | JGI IMG/M metagenome (GOLD analysis project Ga0209347, IMG submission 187382) | Deep subsurface microbial communities from Mt. Terri, Switzerland - Autotrophic microbial communities BRH/23 (SPAdes) (version 2) | ecosystem: Environmental > Aquatic > Deep subsurface >...
GGCGGCAATCAGTGCGAATATCATTCGTTGAGTCATACCCGGAATCTCCAATTGGCCGATAGTTTTAGTGTAGATCATGGCGTAGGGGTGGGCTGCCATTGAACGCTACACTTATTTAAACGCCCCGCAGTGCCCTTCGTTGACCTTTTGATCGTTTATAATCTGCCACCCGCGTGTTTCTGGTCAGTGTGGTTTATGCCGATCTCCAAGAAAAACAAAAGCCCCCAGCAGTTCTCCGAAGAGCGGGTGGATGTGCTGCTCAGCGTTGCCCTGCAGGAATTCCTTGCGCTGGGTTTTCGCGCCTGTTCCCTTGACCATATCTCGCGCCAGTCGCGGGTTAGCAAGGTGACTATCTATCGGCATTTCGCCAACAAGGAGGCACTGTTTGAGGCGGTTGCGATTCAGGTGACCGATGAAATTGCTGCTGCAGTGGCAACAATAACGCTTGATCCCGAGGCGCCTGCAGACTCTTTGCGAGCCCTGGGCAGACAGCTACACGGCCTGTTCGTCAAACCCCGCTATACCGAGATCATGCGTATGCTGATCGCCGAAAGCCCCCATATGCCGGATATCAGTCTGCGTTTGCGCGATCGTATGCTGGCGGAAATTCAGGGCAGGTTGACCGCATTTTTCAGCGATCTCATAGCGCGGGGCGCGATGGAACACCCGGACCCGGCTCACGCCTCGGCGATTTTTGGCGTGCTGGCGGGGGGCGCCTTTCGCGGGCTGTTCGGTGCCCGGGGCAGCCGCGCCAAAGAACTGGCACGGCTGGAGGCAGACATGGCGATGTTTATAGGTGGCTGCGGGATTTCATAGCTGCTTCACGCGCCTGGCAATTCAATCTGAATATCCACTTGCTGGATAACGCCCCTCTCCATGCGCCCGTTGGCGGTGCTGTGCGGGGTCACGGTGCTGCCCCAGTCGATACCCACATCGAAACTTTCGTGGGAGGGCAGACGACCGCCGATATTGGCCAGTTCACCTTCCGCCACAACCTCGCCGTTCACCGACAGGGTGCCGATGCCGCTTGTCGGGCCGGTTTTGCGCAGGGCAAATGTCAAGGTGGATTTGCCGCCAGGCAGCGCCCTCTCACCTTGCAGCAGGGTGGTTGCGCGGCCCACATGGTTGTAGGCAAACACCGGCTTGCCATCCTTCACATGGAGACTATAGCCGCCATCGCTGCCGCCAAAGGCATAGATCACCCCGTCAGTTGGTGTGTTGCCATTGGCCAGCTGCGCTTTGGAACTGAAGCTGAACAGGTTGATCGGCGGCGCGAGGGTATGGGGGATACGCTCGCTGCCGGGGTAGAGCACAAAGCGACCGTCCCGCTCCCGCAGCCATTTCATTTGCTGTGCGAACACCTCCTTGATGGAATCCGGGATCAGCGGGTAGATGTTGTTTTGCTGCGCGACCTGTTCGAACAGTTGCTGCATCTGTGCGAGTTTTTGCGGCTTGCTGTCCGCCAGGTTGATGCGCTCGTTAAAGTCCTCATCGACGTGATACAGCTCCCACACCGCGTCATCCACTGACACCTGCTTGAACACATTCCAGGGCTCGGGTCGCAACTGGACGTTGGCCTTCCAGCCGTCGGCCCACAGGCCATGGTTGCCCCACATCTCGAAGTACTGCACCTTCTTGCGGGTTTTTGCTTTCTTGTCGTCAAAGGCATAGGTGAAGCTCACCCCATCCATGGGTTGTTGCCTGATGCCGTCGACGGTTTCCGGCGCGGGCAGGCCGAGAATATCCAGCACGGTGGGCAGGATATCGTTGACGTGGTGGAACTGGTTGCGAATGCCACCCCTGTCGGCTATTCCATGGGGCCAGTGAACCAGCATCGGCACCCGGTTGCCGCCCTCAAAGGCGCTTTGTTTGTAGTATTTGAACGGGGTGTTGCCCGCCGCTGCCCAGCCTGCCGGGTAGTGGGGATAGGTGCCGGGGCCGCCCCAGTTGTCGAAGTGATTGAGGTTTTCCTCCCAGCTCACCTGGCCCATCAATAGCTCGTTATAGGAACCCTGCAAACCGCCTTCGGCGCTGGCGCCGTTGTCGGACACCACGATGATCAGGGTGTTATCGAGCGCGCCGGTTTCCCGCAGGGTATCGACGATGCGGCCAAACTGGTCGTCGGCGTGATCAAGCATGGCGGCGAAGGCTTCCATGGCGCGCGCGGCCAGCCGCTGTTGTTCTGGCGTGAGGGTTTCCCAGCGCGGCACATTGTCGGGCCAGGGCGGCAATTGTGCATCGGCAGGCACCAGGCCCAGGCTTTTTTGGCGCGCCAAAATCAACTCCCGCGCCGCGTTCCAGCCCATATCGAATTTGCCCTTGTAGCGGGCGATATAGTCGGCCGGGGCGTGGTGGGGAGCGTGCACCGCGCCGGTAGCCCAGTACATCAGAAAGGGCTGGTCGGGGCGGATGGAGCGCTGGGCGCGCACCCAGTCGATGGCCTGGCTGGCGAGGTCGGTGGTGGCGTGGTAATCCGGGACATCAGGCACAGGTACTGGCGTGTGATCGCGCCACATCAGCGGAGTGAAGTGGTTGGTATCGTAGGTCAGGAAACCGTAAAAGTGCTCGAAACCCTGGCCGCTGGGCCAGTAGTCGAAGGGCCCGAGGGGTGAGATATGTTCTGACGGCAACTGGTCCCACTTGCCGAGGGCGTAGGTGGCGTAGCCCTGGTCCTTGAGGAGGTGGCCAATACCGGCGGCACTTTTGTTGATGCGGGCACTGTAGCCGGGATAACCGGCGGGCATGTTGGCGTGGGAACCCATGCCCACAGCGTGGGGGTTGCGACCGGTCAGCAGCGAGGCGCGGGTGGGTGAGCACAGGGGCGTGGCGTGAAAATTCGAAAAGCGCAGGCCGCTGTCCGCCAGGCTGTCGAGATTGGGCGTCTCAACCAGACCGCCAAAGTTGGCCACCTGGCCAAAACCCACATCATCCATCAGCCAGATCAGCACATTGGGTGCATCTTTGGGCGGCTGTGGTGTTTGCGGCCAGTGGGGCGTGGAGTCGGTGGCGCTTTTGCCAATCACTCCCTTGAATTCAGCAGCCTGGGCAAGGGTGCCCATGGCCATCAAGCTTGGGAGTAAAAGTGTTAGAAGGAGCTGGAGTGCTGCGGCAGGCTTCATATGGTGCCCCTTGTATTGTTATCGGGCTGTAAATCTATACGATGCAGTATTGTATATCAACAGGTTTGCCGATGGGCCATGAAGCGCTGTGGGTCGGGTTATGGCTCGGCGTTGGCCCGCTCCATAGCCTCTTGTGCCTCGCGGGCGCGGCCCGTGCGCGTGTAAGCCAGTGACAGGTTGTACCAGGCGCGCTGGAAAGTCGGATCCAGCGCCACGGTTTTTTGCAGATAGCGAATGGCTGCGTCCATGTCCCCAGCCTCGCCAGCCAGCAGACCGAGGGAGTAGGGCAGTACGGCGTTTTGCGGAAACAGTTGCCAGCCATCGAGCAGGGTTTTTTTCGCCTCGCTGGCAAGTCCGGCACCGCTCAACAGGATTGCGCTCTGGTGATAAATATCAGGATTGCGGCTGTCGAGACTGATGGCGCGGCGAAGATGGCGCAGCACCTTACTGCGCCTGCCCGCCTGGACTGCCTGAGTGGCGAGCACAAACAGGCTTTGCGGGCGATCGCGGTGGAATTCCAGGTAGTGCTGCAATTCCGCGCTGCTGGCGCCGTTGCCGTGGGGTTGGCCTGGCACGGCAAGACCGCGCGCTGCCAAACCAAGGCTGGCGGCCATACGCACGGTCAGGCTGTCATCGCCGAGCATATCCATCACAGGTTGGGTGTCTTCCTGCAAGGCCAGTGCCGTGGCGCTACGGCCGCGCACCAGCGGGCTGTCATGATTGGCTGCCTGCTGAATCGCTGCCAGCGCATTGTCGTTGGGCAGGTAGCTGGCGAGCAGGCCGATATAGGTGGCGCGCCCGGCGGGGATGGTTTCATCCTTCAGCAATGCCAGCAATAGCGCCAGCCCCTCGGGCTGGTTTTGATAGGCAGCATTGATGGCCAGGGCGCGTTGGCGCTGGCGGCTGTTGGCGAGTTTTGCACCGTGGCGCTGTTCGCCCCAGTGCACCACCCAATCCAGATTTTGATCGCTGTGGCAGTTGCTGCAGGCATTGGGAATGTCGAGCCTCTTTGTCATCAACGGGTCGGGCAGCAAAAAGCCGTGGTCGGCGCGGGGGTCGGCCTGCATATAGGTGGTTTTCGGCATGTGACAGTTGACGCACTGATTGCCCTCGCTGCCCTGGGGATGAAAACTGTGGGCCACCGGATCGATCAGAGGCGCACCCATGGCGCCCGCCAGGTGGCAGCTCTGGCACAGGCTGTTGTCTTCCACCGGCAAGATGGTTTTCAGGCTGTGGGGGTTGTGGCAATTGACGCAGGTTACCCCGGCGCTGTGCATTTTGCTCATGGCAAAGGAGCCGTACACAAAGACTTCATCGCGAATCTGGCCGTTGGGGTGATACAGGCCGGGCTGATCGGGCAGTGCCAGGGTGAAGTGATCCGGGTAAGGTTCGCCGGGTTTGAAGCCATCGGCAGTCAGCTGGTCGCGGCGGGAGTGGCAGCCAGCGCAGGTTTCAAGGGTGCTTTGCGGTGACAGGGTCGTGGGCAATTGGATCTTTTCCCCTGCCCGTGCAGAGGCCACATGGCCTTCAAGACCGCTGTGGCAGGAGGCGCAGGTAATGCCCTGTTGCACCCAGGTGGAATGGTAGCTGTTGTCAGCAAAGTCGAAATTCTTGCGGTATTCAGTGGTATGGCACCAGCCGCAGTTGGCATTCCAGTTCATGCCCTGGCCAGTCCAGTGGCCCCATTCTCCGGGTTGGCGGTTTTCACCGGCAAACACATCGATCCAGCGATCCTTGCTGACATCGTAAATGGCGCTGATAGCCTGCAATCTGTTGCCTGGCAGCAGCGCCAGGTACTGTCGCACGGGGGTGTGACCGATCACACCCACCAGCGGATACTCCTCCACGCTGCCATCGGTTGTCAGGGTTCGCACTACAAACGCGCCGTCCCTCTCCTCCATTTCATAGGTAACGCCTGATTCCTGTAACTGGCGTTTGGGTGTGAACGCCGCCCGGTCAAGCTCGGCAGAAACGGGCCTGTTGGCCAGGGCGTGGTGGCTGCCCGACCACTCAGCGACCTGGTCGGCGTGGCAGCCGCTACAGACCTGGGGGCCGGTGTTCTGCAGCGTTTGCTGGTCATGGGATGCAGGCATCACGGCTGGGGGTGGCGCAGCCGTTGCCTGCTGTTGTGCTGAACTGTCAGTTTGCGGGGTGGCGACAGGGGCAGGGTTGTCGCAGCCAGCCAGCAAAAGGGCCAGGCAGAGCACGGGCAGGGATAGCAGCTTGCTGATCGCGTCTGGTATTTGTCGGGCCGTCATCCGCTGCTGAGGCACGGCATGGCGCACACAGACTCTGCGCTGGTTAGCCAAAGCACAGTGCGCAGATCTTGTTGCCATCCAGGTCGCGGGCATAGGCCATGTAGGTTTGTCCTTCGGGACCGCGCGGACCAGGCGCCCCCTCATCGCTGCCACCCAGCTCCAGTATCTTGGCGTGAAAGCGGTTGACAGCCTCTGCCGAGCCCAGCGCAAAGCCAATCATGGTGCCGTTGCCCGCTGTCGCAGGTTGCTGGTTGAAGGGTCCAACAATGCCGAACATGGTGTTGCCATCGCCGTACACGCGCCCACCGGAGCCGTGTTCAAACAGCGGTTGCCAGCCGATCTCAGCCATCAGTTCATCATAAAAGGCACGGGCATTTTCGATCTGGTTGCTTCCCAACGTGACATAGGCAGGCATGGCTTTCTCCTTATTGATAGTGGCGGGATTACTCAAAAGTGGCTGGTACGATAAGTGGGCTTGGGGTTTCAGGCAAGGGCTGGTGTGGAGATGTGCCTTGCAATAATTCTGCAAGGCACATAAAAAACCCGACACGCTATGTCGGATTTTTGGTTTGGCGCCTCCGGAGAGATTGACGGTTCCAGCCTTTGGGGCTGGAACCACCCCTGCGGGGCTGCGTCGCTGCGCTCCTTGTCCAATATGCTTGCACATATTGTCGAACGGGGAGTCCGAACCAGGTTCTCCGAACCCACCAAACCAAAAACCCGGCACAAGGCCGGGTTTTTGGTTTGGCGCCTCCGGAGAGATTCGAACTCCCGACCAACCGGTTCGAAGCCGGTTACTCTATCCAGCTGAGCTACGGAGGCAGAGGGTGGCCATGATACACCAATGATTCAGGTGGAGGTGAAGAACCTTGGACGGATTTGCCCGGTGAGAGAGCGGGGTAATACGGTGCTCGAAATTCGTCTGTACTTGCATAAAACCCTGCATAAAACAAGGTTTTTCACGGTGCTGACCGGCCTTGTCCGCTGTCCTAACGCCTTTCAATTTGGCCCGAGAGTGGATAGTATCGTCTTCCTTTGCGGACCCGCGGTAGCCACCTTAATAAAGCTGGACTAACCCTGCCAACAAATAAGCAGCCGCAGCGCCGAATCCAGTCTTGACACTGACCTTTTTGACTACCTATTGCCACCCTGGAGGCAGCAATGACACATGAAGTAATCGCAATTATTGGTGGCACTGGCGCACTGGGTACCGGCCTTGCCCGGCGCTGGAGTGCCGCTGGCTACCAGGTCATTATTGGCTCCCGCACCCAGGAAAAGGCTGAAGAAGCCCTCAAGGATCTGCAAGCGGTGCTTGCTGAACGGGGTCAGAGCAACCTGCAGGTACAGGCCATGGAAAACCTCGCCGCCGCCCAGGCAGCGCAGATCGTGGTATTAACTGTCCCCTTTGCCCATCACAAATCGACGCTGGAAAGCATCCAGCCCGCTCTCGACGGCAAAATTCTGATCGACGTGACAGTCCCGTTGATGCCGCCGAAAGTGGGCACGGTACAACTGCCGCCAGAGGGTTCCGCCGGAGCCGCCGCCCAGCAACTGCTCGGTGAGAGTGTGCAGGTTGTCTCCGCCTTCCAGAATGTGGCGGCCCATCACCTGCAGGAAGGCCACGGCCTCGACTGCGATGTGCTGGTCAGTGGCAACAGCAAGGAAGCACGGGAGAAGGTCGTCGAGCTGGTGCAGGCCGTGGGTATGCGCGGCTTCCATGCCGGTCCTATCGCCAATGCCGCTGCAGCCGAGGCACTGACCTCCGTCATTATCAATATCAACCGCGCCCACAAGTGCCACGCGGGTATCCGCATCAGTGGCCTGGACGATCAGGGCTGACAGCCTTTGCCATGAGTAGCAACAGGGTAGAGCCAGTAGAAGAAGCTGTGTGGATAATCCTTCCGGTAAAGGATGCGAAGGAGGCCAAGCAGCGCCTGTCGCCCCTGCTCTCGGCCGGGCAGCGCCGGGAACTGTGCCAGGCGATGCTGGAGGATGTCCTCGCGGAAGTGTCGCAGGTGAAGGGGGTGGCGGGTGTGCTGGTGATCAGCAATGATCCCGCTGTGCAGTCTCTCGAGGTGCGCTTTCCTGTCCATACCCGGCTTGAGCCACAGGATAATGCCTTCGGCCTCAATGGTGCGGTTACCGATGCCGCCCGTTATCTGGCAGAGCAGGGGGCGGATGCGGTGCTGGTGCTGCACGGTGATATCCCCATGATCGACAGTGCCGAACTGGAGCGGGTGCTGGCCCATCATCGCAGTCAGGGACCGGGTGCACATATCACCCTGACCCCGGATGATGAGCAGGATGGCACCAATGTGCTGCTCGTTTCACCGCCACTGGCGATACCCTATGCCTATGGCAAAAACAGTTTCAGTCGCCACTGCCAGCTGGCCAGTGAGCGCAACCTCAGGGTCGATGTGGTCAGTTCCGCAGCACTGGCCCTGGATATTGATACACCCGATGACCTGGCCTGCTTTGCCAGCCATTGCGCCAACAGCCCCCGGCTCGCCGGGCGCCACAGCTGGCGCTTGCTGCAAAATCTTCCTCTCGCACCTGTGAGCAGGGAAGACGAAGTGAGTGTCCGGTCGGCGTAATCAGTCTAGAATCAGGAATATCCTCTTTATGGGATCCACCATGCGACAACTGCTCGACAAGGCCCTGCACGGGGTCGCCTTGAGCCAACAACAGGCCCTGCAGCTGGCGGACTGTACCGACTTGCCCGCATTGATGGAGGTCGCCGCTGCGCTGCGCGATGGCGCCCATCGCAATACTATTACCTATTCCCGCAAGGTGTTTATTCCCCTCACCCATCTGTGCCGCGATGTGTGCCACTACTGCACCTTCGCCCAGACCCCGAGCAAAATCGAACAGCCTTATATGAGTGTTGAACAAGTGCTGGATGTTGCCCGCGAGGGCGCGCGCCAGGGCTGCAAGGAGGCGCTGTTTACCCTCGGTGAAAAACCCGAACTGCGCTACAACGCCGCCCGTGCGGCACTGGCCGAGCTGGGTTTTGCCAGCACCCTCGAATACGTCGCCCACGTAGCCAAAGCCGTATTTGATGAAACGGGCCTCTTGCCCCACATCAATGCCGGCAATATGACGGCCGAGGAAATCGCCTTTTTGCGCCCGGTGTCCGCCTCCATGGGCATCATGCTCGAATCCGCTTCCAGCCGCCTGTGCGAAAAGGGCATGCCCCACTACGGCTCGCCAGACAAGGACCCGGTCGTGCGCCTCGAAACCATCGCCCTGGCGGGACAGGCAAAAGTCCCCTTTACCTCCGGCATCCTGATTGGCATTGGCGAAACCCGCCGCGAACGCATCGAATCCCTGCTGGCCCTGCGTCAACTCCACGAACAGTACGGCCATTTGCAGGAAGTGATCATCCAGAACTTCCGCGCCAAGGCCAACACCAAAATGGTCAATGCGCCGGAACCGGATCTCGACGAATTGCTGTGGACCATCGCGGTAGCGCGCATTGTTTTTGGCGCCCAGATGAATATCCAGGCGCCCCCCAACCTCAGCGCCGATGGCGTGCTGCCACAGCTGGTGGACGCGGGCATCAACGACTGGGGCGGTGTCTCACCGGTGACCCCGGATTTCGTCAATCCCGAGGCCCCCTGGCCTCACCTGCAGCTGCTGGCCGATGAAACCTACCGCGCGGGCAAGCATCTGGACGAGCGCCTCACCATCTACCCGGCCTACGCGCAACAGCCGCAAATCTGGCTCGATAGCAAGTTACAAAGCGCGGTATTGCGCATGGTGGATGGCGAGGGTTTTGCCCGCACCGACGACTGGGAAACCGGCGCGCCGACACCGCCCCCGGCGGCGTTGCTGGCGAAGATTGGCGGCGTTGATAACAACCAAATTCCCCGCAATGCCCTGCAAGTCAGCCCGCAGGTGCGTGACCTTGTAGCCAGCGCCCGGCGCGGCGAAAGGCTGTCGGAACAGCAGGTCGAGCGACTGTTCCAGGCGCGGGGCGATGATTTTGTCTACCTGTGCCAGCAGGCCGACGCGGTGCGCCGCGAGCTGTGCGGCGACCGGGTCAGCTATGTGGTAACCCGCAATATCAACTACACCAATATCTGCACCTACAAGTGCCAGTTTTGTGCCTTCTCGAAAGGCAAGGCCAGCGAGAACCTGCGCGGCAAGCCCTACGACCTGGAACAGCACGAAATCGCCCGCCGTACCGAAGAGGCCTGGGCGCGGGGCGGCACCGAGGTATGCATGCAGGGTGGTATCCACCCCGAATACACCGGCCAGACCTATATCGATATCTGCAAAACCGTCAAAGCTGCCTGTCCGGATATCCATGTCCATGCCTTTTCGCCTCTGGAGATCTCCCAGGGCGCCGCCACCCTCGGCATTGGTGTCGAGGACTTTCTGCAGCGCCTGAAAGCGGCAGGCCTCAGCTCCCTGCCCGGCACCGCGGCGGAGGTGCTGGATGAGGAAGTGCGCGCCATTATCTGCCCCGACAAGGTCAATACCTCGGAGTGGCTCGACGTGATCGAGACTGCTCACAAGGTCGGTTTGAGAACTACCGCCACCATCATGTTCGGTCATGTCGACCGCCCCATCCACTGGGCGCGGCACCTGCTGCATATCCGCGACTTGCAGGCCCGCACCGGCGGTATCACCGAGTTTGTGCCGCTGCCTTTCGTGGCCATGGAAGCGCCCCTCTACCGCAAGGGCAAAGCCCGCAAAGGCCCGACCTTCCGCGAGTCGATCCTGATGCACGCGGTGGCGCGGCTGGTACTCAGCCCCCTGATCACCAATATCCAGGCGTCCTGGGTCAAGCTCGGCGAGGAGGGCGTGGTGGCCTGTCTCAATGCGGGGGTCAACGACCTGGGCGGCACCCTGATGAACGAATCCATCACCACCGCCGCTGGCGCCAGCCACGGCCAGGAAACCTCGCCCCGGCAGATGATCGAGCGCATCGAGCGCGCCGGGCGCACATCCTGGCAGCGCACCACCCTCTACGGCGAAGTGAGCGAGGAGCGTCATCTTACCGGGCTTGAGGCCGGAGATCTGACCCCCATGGAATTCTCTCTGGTGGATCGCAAGGCCGCAAAGCGCGTCTTGCAGGGCCAGACCCGTATCGAAACCGTGGATGTGATGCACTGATCCATGTCGCGCCTGAGCCTGTTTGCCCCGGACAACTTCCCCCTGATCCAGCCCGGCCAGCCCTTGTTGCCAGCCATTGTGGATGCCCTGACGCAAGGCGGTCAGCCGCTGGCGGATAACGACATCCTCGTGCTGGCGCAGAAAATCGTCTCCAAATCGGAAAACCGCTTTATCGACCTTGGCGACATTGTCGCCACTGACGAGGCCCGCGATTACGCCGCCCGCTGTCTCAAGGAGCCGCGCTTTATCCAGGCGGTGCTGAACGAAAGCGCCGCTGTGGTGCGCTGCGTGCCCAATGTGTTTATCGTCCAGCACAAGCTCGGTTTCACTCTTGCCAATGCCGGTATCGACCAGTCCAATATTGATCCTTCCTGTATCAATGAGGAGCACCGCGAGCTGGCGCTGCTGTTGCCGCAAGATCCAGACGCCAGCGCGGCGGCCCTGCGGCGGCAGATCCGCGACACACTGGGGGTCAACGTGGGGGTGGTGATCAGCGACAGCTTTGGTCGCCCCTGGCGACTTGGTACCACTGGCGTCTGTATCGGTTGTGCCGGTGTTGAGCCGATCCGCGATCAGCGTGGCCAGAAAGACCTCTACGGACGCACCCTGCAGGTAACCATGCCTGCCATCGGCGATGAAATGGCCGCCGCTGCCTGCCTGCTGATGGGGGAGGCCAGCGAAGGACGCCCCATCGCTGTGTTGCGCGGGCTGGAGGTGATTGAGGCTGATCTGCCCGCCACGGCCCTGCTGCGCGCGGGCAACGAAGACCTGTTCCGATGATTGACTCCGACAAGAAAGTGATCGCCCTGTGCGGCGGTGTGGGCGGTGCCAAGCTGGCTCTGGGTTTGAGTCGGGTACTTTCCCCCGGGCAGCTCACCATCGTGGTCAACACCGGCGACGATTTCGACCATTTCGGCCTGCCCATCTGCCCCGATCTGGACACGGTGATGTACACCCTTGGCGGGGTCAGCAACAAAACCCAGGGCTGGGGCCGGGAAGGGGAGAGTTGGCACGCCTTTGAAACATTGAAAGAACTGGGCGCCGAGACCTGGTTCCAACTGGGGGACAAGGATCTGGCGGTACATCTGCAGCGCCGCGCGTTGCTGGATCGCGGCTTCAGTCTGAGTGCCGCCACCAGCTCCCTGTGCAGTCACTTTGGCATCGCGCACACAGTTATTCCCATGAGCGATAACAGGGTCAGTACCATCATCGAGACAGCAGAGGGCGATCTGCCCTTCCAGCACTATTTTGTGCGCGAGCAGTGCAGGCCGACCATCACCGGTTATCGCTTTGACGGCATTGAAAGCGCGGCTCCCAGCCCCGGATTCACTCGGGCGCTGGAGGATAAAGACCTCGCTGCCATTATCATCTGCCCCTCCAATCCCTTTGTCAGCGTCAGCCCGGTGATTGAACTGCCGGGCGTCCGGGACAGCATCCGCGCCAGCGGGGTGCCGGTGATCGCGGTATCCCCCATCGTTGGCGGAAAGGCCATCAAGGGGCCGGCGGCGAAGATGTTCGCCGAACTGAATTTGCCGGTGAGCAACCAGGGCGTGGCGGATTTTTACGGCGACCTGCTGCACACGCTGGTGGTGGATCAGGGGGACAGGGACGAGCCGCTGAATACCGGCTGCCAGGTGCATTACTGCAATACGGTAATGAAAACGCTGGACGAGAAGGTGGCGCTGGCGCGCGAGTGCCTGCATCAAAGCCTGTTATTCACACCAGGCGGGTCTGCAAAAGGCAATAGCCATTGAGGGATTTCGCGGCAAAAAGTCGTGCATATTCAAGCATGTCGTCGGCACTGCTGAACAAGTGAGGAGGGTAAGGCTTTCTCAGCTGGTCCTGGCGAGAATAACCTGTGAGTGTTGCAGCCGGGAGTTAAATGCTGCGCTACTCCAGGACATCGATTGTCCATTCTTTCCTCACCTTTCTCCTTCCTGATAATAGTATTCCAAGGTGTGCCCGTTATACATCTGGCGGCAACCCTGAGGTTCTGTGCGGGACTTCCAATGGTATCTTCAAGATGTGCTAGGCTGACCTTATGATTCTCTATCCTGTTTCAACGCGCGTTTTTTAGGACGAATACCGGCTTGACTGGTTTCAGTAATACCCCAGGCTCTTCGTTAAACCCCTTCAGGATGAGCCTCATCTATGGGGTTATTGCCACCCTGTGGATACTGGTTTCCGGGTATCTGTTGAACTTCGCCGTTGACGATCCCGTGAGCCAGTGGCGTCTGGAACTCGCTAAAGGGCTGGCCTTTGTGGCCATCACCACCACCCTGTTGTACCTGCTATTGCAGGAACGGGTAGACGCCAGGGCCAACAGTGCTTCGGCTGCTGCCAGCCAGCCGGGCCTGGCCATTATCACGGTGATCATTGCTCTGCTGATCTGCGTTCCCCTGGTGGGCTACGGTATTCTGCGCTTTTACAGTCCGACGCTCGAGCGCCAGGTCCACAACGATCTGGAATCGGTTGCTGCGATGAAGATGGCCAAGGTCAGCCAATGGCACAACGAGCGGCTGATGGATCTTGTCGCCCTGACCAGCAGCCCGACATTGGTAGCCGAGGTGGCCAGATTCCAGGCAGGGGAGGATGTCGGTGACGGCGCAAACCTCCGCCAGCAGCTGGCAGTCTTGCTCAAGTCCGGTGAATACACTGCTGTGCAACTGCTCGACCTCGACGGGAAGTCATTACTCGCCCTGGGTGAAAGCGTCAGCCTGGCGACAGGTGCGGAGTCGGTATTCTCCAGGACCAAAGTCAGTGAACTGCCTGAACATGGCGAAATTTTTATCGACCCTCAGGCCAATACCCGGATCGATTTTGCCGCGCCTCTGCTCGCTCCCGATCAACTGGGCAGGCCCCTGGCTTACCTGGTGTTGCGGGCCAACCCGGAAGTGTCCCTGCTGCCGCTGATCGACCTGTGGCCCGGCGCCAGGCCGGGGGCCGAGACTCTCCTGATCCGCGCCACCTCGCAGTCACTGATCATTCTGAGGCCTGCCGCAAAAGGTGTCAGCACAGAGGTGTTGCTGCAGGTCCCCATGGAAGAGGCCTCCCAGCTAGCGGCAAGGGTGCTCAGCGAGGAAAATCCAGGGATAGTCGAGGCGGTTGATTACCGCGGTGTCCCCGTCTTTGCCAAGCACCTGCCGGTGGGCAACAGCGGCTGGATCATGGTGGCCAAAGTGGATCGCGAGCCGGCCTTCAAATCCCTTCGCAACCTGGCCACATTGATCAGCCTGATGATTTTTATCGCTGCCACTGCCATCAGTGTGATTCTGCTGTTGTTGTGGCGGCAGCAGATGCGCGCCTATCGCCTCTCTTTGATAGCCCAGACTGCGGAGCACGAACACCAGTTGCGCCGCCAGGAGGAAACCTACCGGGAGACCTTCGACGCCAACCCCCTGCCGATGTGGATCTTCGACAGTGAAACCCTGGGTTTTCTCGCGGTCAACGACGCCGCGCTGGGCCACTACGGTTACAGCCGGGAGGAGTTTCTGGCCCTGACCATCCGCGATATCCGCCCCCCCGAGGATCTGCCCAGGTTGACACAGCATCTGGCCACCCAGGCCCCGGGCCTCGACCAGGCGGGCCTCTGGCGACACTGCAAGCGGGATGGTTCCATTATCGACGTGGAGATCGCCTCCCACCCCCTGCTGTTTGGCGGTCGCGCGGCGGAACTGGTGCTGGCCAACGATATTACTGAGCGCCAGCAGACCCTGACCAGGCTGCGGGAATCCGAGCGCTTTGCCAGGGCCACCATCGACGCCCTGGCACTGAATATCGCCGTGCTCGACGGCAGCGGTAATATCATCGCCATCAACAAGGCATGGCGGCTTTTTTCCGCCGACAACGGCGGCGACGACAGCGCCACCGGGGTGGGCGCCAACTATATCGACGCCACCCGCCAGGCGGCCGCCGAGGGCGATGAAGATGCCGCCACCCTGCTGGCGGGGCTGGAGGCTGTCATCAATGGTGTGGAGGACAACGTCCGCTTCGAATATCCCTGCCATTCACACACCCGGGAACGCTGGTTCCTCGCCCATATCACCCGCTTTCCCGACGATGGCGAGCTGCGGATCGTGGTTGCCCACGAGGACATCACCACCCGCAAGGTGGCGGATCGGGAACTGCACAAGCTCAATCACTATTACGCCGCCCTCAGTGCGATGAACGCCACCATTATCCGCACCAAAGAGCCACAGGAGATTCTCGACGAGGTGTGCCGCATCGCCGCTTACCACGGTCGCCTGGAGTTGGTGTGGGTGGGCAAAGTGGAACAGGACGGGTGCATTGCCCCGGTGGCCAGTTACGGCCGCGCCGCCAACTACCTGGATAACGTCACCGTCAGCGCCAACCCGGATCTTCCGGAAAGCCGGGGACCGGGCGGACAGTCGATACTCACGGGGACTTGCGTCGTTTCGAACGATTTTGATAGCGACAGCAACAGCATGCCCTGGCAGGAACAGGCCCGCACCTGGAATCTGCACGCCGTGGCGGCGTGCCCCATCAAACGCAAGGACGGCATCTGGGGCAATATTTCCTTCTATGCCAAAGAGCCAGGCTACTTCACCCCCCAGTTGATGAACCTGCTGGAGGAGTTGACCAACGACCTGGCCTACAGCCTGGATATGCTGGACAGCGAGCGCCGCCGGGCCGAGGCCGAGAGCCAGCTCCTGCTCAATGCCCGGGTGATCGAATCGAGCCACGAGGGCCTGTTTATCACCGACGGCGACAACCGCATCACCATGGCCAATAAGGCCTTTTGCGACATCACCGGCTACAGCGTCAGTGAACTGATGGGCAGGCAGCCGGACCTGCTGAAATCCGACAAACAGGATGAGGCCTTTTACCAGGATTTGTGGCAGGAATTGATTGCCCACGGGCGCTGGGAGGGGGAGATCTGGGATCGCCGCAAAAGTGGTGAGATATTCCCCGTCTGGCTTGCCATTACCCGGGTTCACGACAGCGTCCGGGGTTCCTACCGACATATCGCCATCTACCGGGACATCTCCGAGCAAAAAGCCTACCAGAACCGCATCGAGCATATTGCCAGCCACGATCCCCTCACAGACCTGCCCAACCGGGTGCTGCTGGACGACCGCATCAACATGGCCATCGCCCGGGCGCAACGCAGTGACAGCCAGCTGGCCCTGTTATTTGTCGATCTCGATCGGTTCAAGTTGATTAACGACACCCTGGGCCATGATATCGGCGATCAGCTGCTGAAGGAAATTGCCGACCGCATCGTCGCGTGCCTGCGTCAGTCGGACACCGCCAGCCGGGTGGGAGGCGACGAATTTGTCGTCCTGTTGAGCGAGATCACCCGTGTCGGGGATGCCGCCACCGTGGCGGAAAAACTGATTCGCGACCTGTCCCGCCCGTGCCGTATCGACGGCCACGAACTGGTGGTCACCGCCAGCATCGGCATCGCCATTTACCCCCAGGACGGCGATGACGCCGCTGGCCTGACCCGGATTGCCGACGTCGCCATGATGGCTGCCAAGCAGGCCGGCCATAATCGCTATCGCTTCTATCTGGGTGAAATGGGGGCCAACGCCGGCGAGTACCTGTACTTGCAAAACCAGCTGCGCGGGGCGATAGCGCGCAACGAGCTCTTTGTCGCCTATCAACCCCAGATCGCGCTGCACAGCGGTAGGATGATAGGCATGGAAGCGCTGCTGCGCTGGCGACACCCGGAATTCGGTCTGGTGTCGCCGGGGCGGTTTATCCCCATCGCCGAGGACAGTGGCCAGATTGTCGAAATTGGCGCCTGGGTGATGGCCGAGGCCTGCCGCCAGGCTCAATCCTGGCGGGCAAGCGGCCTCCTTGAAGTGCCTGTTTCGGTCAATGTCTCGGCGTTGCAGTTCCGTCAGGAAACTTTTGTCGATACCGTGACCGAGACCCTCGCCGACTGCGACCTGCCCGCGGCATTGCTCGAACTTGAAGTGACGGAAAGCCTGTTGATGACCAACCGCGATCAGGCCCAGGACAAGCTCGACCAGCTTCACCAACTGGGGGTGGGCCTGGCCATCGACGACTTTGGCACCGGCTATTCCAGCCTGTCCTATCTGCGCCAGTTCCCTGCCCAGCGCCTGAAAATCGACCAGTCCTTTATTCGCGACCTGCCCGACAACCAGGATGCTGCAACCATTGCCCGGGCCATTGTCAGCCTGGGCCGCAGCATGGGCATGAGCACCATCGCCGAGGGGGTGGAAACCGAGGAGCAGGCGGAATTCCTGCGCAGTATCTGGTGTGAGGAGGCACAGGGCTATCTCTACGCCAAGCCCATGGCGAGGGATGACCTGGAGGCCTGGCTGGCAGCCCGATCGGCAGATACCAATGACAGCTCTTCATATTGAAGAATCATCAGGATAAGTCCATGGCAAAACGAAAACCTGCACAGACAGCTCTCGCCAAGGTAGCCACCGGCTTCAAGGGCTTTGACACCATGACCGGCGGCGGCCTGCCACAAAACCGCATCTCGGTGCTCGCTGGCGGCGCGGGTAGCGGCAAGACCCTGTTTGCCATGCAGGCCCTTGTACACGGCATAAAATCCCGCGAGAAGCCCGGGATTTTTGTCTCCTTCGAGGAAATTCCCGCCAGTATCCTGGACAACTTTGCCAGCTTCGACTGGGGCCTGGCAGACCTGGTGGCCAACGGCCAGTTGCTGATGGTGGATGGGCGCTGGGATGCGGATACGGTCCTCAGCGGCAATTTCGACATCTCCGGCCTGTTGGCGGCAGTGGAAAGTGCTGCCAGGGCGAAAAATGCCGGATTTCTGGTGCTCGACGGCATCGACGCCCTGCTCACCATGCTGCCCCAGGCCAACGACCCCAGGCGCGAATTGATTCGCCTCCAGGCCTGGACCGAGCGCCTCGGCTTGACCACCCTGGTCTCGGTAAAATCATCCGGCAATCCCCAGTCCCACAGGCTCGGCAACGATTTCGAGGATCTCGCCATGTATATGGCGGACTGTGTGGTGATCCTGGAGCGCTCCGCCACTGACAATATCTCCAGCCGCAACCTGTTTATCCAAAAATACCGGGGCTCCAACCACGCCCAGAACAAGGTGCCCTATGTGATTGGCCCGCGGGGTATAGAGGTGGAGCCGGTGGAACCACGTTCCGGTGGCTTCGAGGTGTTTACCGACCGGGTTGCCACCGGCATCGATGAGCTGGACAGCATGTTGCGCGGCGGCTTCTATCGCGGCAGCACCACCCTGATATCCGGCTCCCCCGGCACCGCCAAAACCACACTGGCCGCCACCTTCGCCGAGGCCTGCTGCCTCGCCGGCGAGCGCGGCCTGTATATCTGCTTCGACGAAGCGCCAGAGGAAATCGTCCGCAATGTGGCCTCGGTGGGCATAGACCTGAGCCGCCATATCAACAGCGGCAAACTCCACATGGAGGGCTTTGTCGCCCGCTCCTCCAGCGCCGACCTGCTCACCAGCCAGCTGCTCAACCTGCTGGCCAGCCAGCAACCCGGGTTTCTGGTGCTCGATCCGGTGTCGGCGTTCAACCTGTCCGGGGGCGACAACCTCAGCTATAACGCTGTGCGCCTGATTGTTCAGCACTGCAAGCAGGCCGGAGTCACCATTGTGCTTACCAGCCTGCTGGATCAAGCCTCAGGCAATACCGAAATGTCCAAGGCCCATGTCTCCACCCTGTGCGACAACTGGCTGCACCTCTCCTACGTGATCAATGGCGGCGAGCGCAACCGCGCCCTGACCATCGTCAAGTCCCGCGGCACGGGCCATTCCAACCAGGTGCGGGAAGTGATTATCGACAACAGCGGCGTCAGCCTGAAGCAGGTCTACACCGAGCAGGGCGAGGTGCTGATGGGTTCATTGCGCTGGCAGCGGGAAGAGCAGGGCCGACGGCAGCGGGAGGCGGACAAGCAGGCCGCAGAACGCCGCTACCGGGATGCCCTGCGGGCAACGGACGATATCGCCCAGCGCATCGAGCAGCTGCAGCGGGAGCTGCAGGAAAGGCGCAGCGATCTCGCCCGCATCGCGGAAGAGGGCAGAGCCCTGGAAGCGCAGGACGAAGAACAGCGCAAAGTCATGGCAGAACTGCGCCGCAACGCCTCTGAAGACAGCGTCCCTGGCGGAGGCAGCAGGAAAGGACGAAAGAAAGGCTCATCGGGCGCCCAGGCCGCATCCAAAGCCGGAAAGCCGCAAGCCAAGGGCAAGGATACGAAATCTCCGGGAACCGGGAGGTCATCATGAACGCCGGGAAACCATGCTCGCAAGGGGACGCCGCCTTAAAGCTGACCTTTTATATTGCCGGTAGCGGATTCTTCAGCCGCGCCGCGCGGGCAAACCTGGACGCCCTGGTGGCCGAGCTCGGCGCCGGCACCGATATAGAGGTAGAGATAGTCGATGTCACCCAGGCCCCGGAGGTCGCCCTGGCCAAGGGGATTTTTACCACCCCGGCGCTGATCGCAAACCTCGGTAGCGCGCAGCTGCGTTTTATCGGCGACCTCAGTCAGCGGGAGAAGGTGCTCGGCGCCCTGCGCCAGGCGCTGTAACGGCGGCAACCGGGCTGTTATTTCTACCAGGACATCCGCCCGTCTCCGTCAAAATAGCTGCCAGTGGGGCCATCAGGCCCGAGGGTGGCGTACTTGACGATTACCTGCGCAGCCTGCTCCACCGTCTGGAAACCCTGGTGCTTTGTCATGTCGGTGGCGGTATAGCCGGGTTCCACCGAGTTCACCCTGATGGGGGTGTTGATCAACTCAGCAGATAGCAGCGCCGTAAAGGCATTGAGCGCCACCTTCGACATGCTGTAGGGGGTAAACAGACCCTGGTGGCCAATCCAGTGGGGGTCCGATAGGCAAAACAGCGATCCCAGAGTGCTGGAGACATTGACGATGCAGCCGCTGTCCGACTGGCGCAACAGGGGCAAAAAGGCCTGGGCGGTGAGGATGGCGCCAAACAGGTTGGTGTCCAATACCTCTTTGAGTTCAGCCATACCAACTTCACTGGGCAGGCGGTGAAACAGGCCAATCCCGGCATTGTTGACGAGGATATCGAGCTTGCCGAATTCCTTTTCGACCTGCGCAGCGGCGGTACCGATGGAGGCTTCGTCGGTGACGTCGATGATCAAAGCCATCACATCAAAGCCCTCAGCCCTGAGTGTGTCAGCTGCCGCTTCACCCTTGGCCGCATCCCGCGCACCGATCAGTACCCGTACGCCCTGCTGCCCCAACTGGCGCGCCGTTTCAAAGCCGATGCCCTTGTTGGCGCCGGTGATCAGGGCCAGCTTGGGTTCTGTGGTAATCAGAGCCAGTTGAGGTTCTGTCATGGTGCTTTCCTTCTGTATTTACCAGGCCTCAGGCGTTTGCAAGGGTTCGGTAGGCGGATACCAGGCCTTCCAGCTTGTCCGCTGTGGCGCCGTGCAGGAGGATCTCGTCAGCACCGGCGGCGCGGTATTCCCGCAACCGGGCTGCCACTTTGGCGGCGCTGCCTTCGGAGGCACCTTCGCTGATCCAGTGGGGCGGGATCAGCGCGCTGGCCTCGGCCATTTTGCTGCGCAGCACATCGAGGCTGACCTGCTGCATTTCCAGGTCTTCCAGGCCGGTGGCGAGGATCGGTTCAAGTTGCTGCGGGTCCCATTCATTGGCCAGCAGGATCGGCATGGCCATTTCCTTGTGGACAAAATAGGTGGCGGCGCGCACGTAAATGGCGGCTTTGGTTTCTTCGGGGCTAAGGTCCGGGGCCACCACCACAGCGGCGATGATTTTCACGCTGGCTGGATCGCGGCCAGCTTCTTCGGCGGCTTTGCGCACGATGGCCGCCGAGCGTCTGACCCCGTGGGGCGTCAGGAAGGGGTGGAGGATAACGCCGTCAAAATGGGCGCCCGCCAGGGCCAGGGTTTTTGGCCCCACCGCCGCCAGGTGCAGCGGCGTGGTTCTTTCCGGCAGATCGGCAAAAACCATTTCGGGGAATTCACCGGCAGGGCCGGAGTAGCTCACAGTTTCACCGGCCCACAGGCGGCGCAGGATCGACACCATATCCGCCATGGACTGGTTGGTCTGGGGCGGTGCGCCGATTTTTTTCCAGCGACCCACCACCGAACGCGCCACGCCCATTTCAAAACGCCCGCCGCTCAGCCCCTGCAAGGTGGCAGCCATGCCCGCCAGCACCATGGGATGGCGGGTGCCGAAGTGGGTGGTGCCGGTAAAAAAGCGAATGCGCGAGGTGGCGTGGGCAATGGCGCCCAGCATGGCGCCGCTCTCTTTGGTTTCCCAGCGCTCTGAAGCCCACACTGAGCCAAGGCCAATGCGCTCGGCTTCCACCGCCTGATCTACCCCGACAACGGGGCTGGGCGCTTTGCCTGGCAGTACATAGCAGCCGAGTTCTTCAACGACATGGTTCATTAGTTGTGTTTCCTCAAGTGAAAGGTTGTGCCTGCCCGCAGCAGGCTGAACAGGCTATATTGTCATGAATCAATCAGCGGGCATGGTCGCAGCTAGAGGCCAGCTTGGCAATCAGTGCGGGCGAATGATCACTGCAGGCACATGACTGCGAGCAGGTGCGTCCGACGCTGAAACCGGTTTCTATTGGGGTGGTGAAAATATCTGTGCAGCGGTAAAGTGGATGCACAAGGCACTGCTTTAACTGCGCAGCAACTGGCTGGCATGACTGGCTGACATGAAAAGACGCCAGATACACAATAATTAACTGTCTTTGTCGCTCTGTACCATCGTTTTTCACTCCGCAGGAGACCACAGGTCATGGCCGATTTCACCCTGAAGATCAACGGTAAACCCCATCAGATCAGCAATATTGAGCCCGATACCCCGCTGCTGTGGGTGTTGCGCGACACGCTGGGCCTGGTGGGTACCAAGTTCGGCTGCGGCGTTGCCCAGTGCGGCGCCTGCACCATTCACCTGGATGGCAGTGCGGTGCGGTCCTGTTCGATGCCAGTCAGTGCAGCTGCCGGGATGAATATCACCACCATCGAGGGTCTGGCGAGCGACAAGGGCGAGCTGCATCCCCTGCAACAGGCCTGGATCGACAACGATGTGCCCCAGTGCGGTTACTGCCAGGCGGGCCAGATTATGTCGGCGGCAGCGTTGCTGGCCAGCAATCCACAACCCACCGATGCTCAGATTGACAGCGCCATGTCCGGCAACCTGTGTCGCTGCGGGACTTACCACCGCGTCAGAAAATCCATTCACGATGTTGCGGCCAAAGCAGTTTCCGCAAAAACGTCTGCGCCAACAGCGGGGTGAATCATGACTCACACAAGCGATAAACCAGAAGGAATCACGGACTATTTTGCCTCACTGATGGCGGATATGACCCCGGCGGCGACAGGGTTCAGTGCGCCGGTTGTCAACCTCAACCGTCGCAGTTTTATGCAGCTGTTGGGCATTGCCGGTGGCGGCCTGGTGCTGGGATTCTCCCTCAAAGGCCCGCAAGCCCAAGCTCAAGAGCAAGGCGCGCTGGCATTCAATGCTTACCTCCAAATCAGGCCTGATGGCAAAGTCATTATCCAGGCCCCCAACCCCGAGATTGGTCAGGGGGTAAAAACATCCATGCCGATGATAGTGGCGGAAGAACTGGATGCCGCCTGGGATGACGTGGAAGTGGTGCAGTCACCCATCAATGCGGCGGCCTACGGTATGCAATTTGCCGGTGGCTCACGCTCCATTCCGCAAAACTGGGATACCCTGCGCCGTGCCGGCGCCAGTGCCAGGGCCATGCTGGTGGCAGCAGCTGCCGCCCGCTGGAATGTACCTGCCAGCGAGTTGATCACGGCGGATACCGCTGTCCATCACCGCGCCAGTGGTCGCTCCGCCGCTTATGGTGAACTGGCCGACGCTGCTGCCAAACTGGAGGCACCGCAAACCGTCAGCTTCAAGGCCGTCAGCGACTACAAGCTGCTGGGCAAGCGCATCAGCGGTGTCGATAACCTGAAAATTGTCACCGGCCAGGCGCTGTTTGGTATCGATCAGGTGCAGGACAATCTCGCCTACGCCGTCTACGAAAAATGCTCTGCTACCGGTGGCAAGGTGGTCAGCGCCAATCTCGAACACATCAAAACCCTCAAGGGGGTCAAGGATGCATTTATCCTCGAGGGCAATGGCAAAACCGGCGAGTTGATGCCGGGCGTGGCGATTGTGGCTGACTCCACCTGGGCGGCGTTCAAGGCCAAGAAGGCGCTGCAAGTGGAGTGGGATCTGTCCGCCGCCTCTGATGAAAGTTGGGCTGATATCAAGCACCAGGCCATGCAGCTGGCAGACCGTGTCCCCGCAACGGCCCTGATGGAAAGCGGCGATGTGACTGCGGCCATGACAGCCAGCGGCAATAAAGCAGTCGAAGGATTGTACACCCACCATTTTGTCGCCCATGCACCCCTCGAACCGCAGAACACCCTCGCCACCTGGAACACGGACGGCAGTATTGAAATCTGGTCCAACACACAAATGCCGGGCCGCGCAGTGACAGCGGTGGCGGGTCTGCTGGGCATAGGCGAAGACAAAGTCACCCTGCACCTGATCCGCGCTGGCGGCGGTTTTGGCCGCCGCCTGATCAATGATCCGGTGTGCGAAGCCGCCGCCATTGCCCAGCGAGTGAAGGGCTCGGTCAAGCTGCAGTGGACCCGGGAGGACGATACCAGCCGGGATTTTTTCCGGGTCGGCGGCTTCCATGCCATGAAAGGTGCGGTGGACAGTAATGGCAAGCTGGTGGCCTTTGAGGATCACCTGATCAGTTTTACCGAAAACGGCGATGCGCCGGTGTCCGGCGGTGCCCTGAACCAGCTCGGCTTTCCCGAAGGTTCCTGCAAAAACGCCCGGCTGGCGCAAACCCTGCTGCCGTTGCAGATCCAGTGCGGCCCCTGGCGTGCGCCTGGCTCCAACACCATTGCCTGGGCGCAACAGAGCTTTCTGGGTGAGCTGGCAGCAGCGGCAGGGCGTGACCAGCTTGAGTTTTTACTCGAAGCCCTGGCGGCCATGCCCGAGCCAAACCCCCAGGCCACGAGTCCGGCCATGAACAAGCATCGCGCTATTGCCACTGTCAAACTGGCGGCAGAAAAAGCCGGTTGGGGCAAAACCCTGCCTGCGGGCCGTGGCATGGGCGTGGCCTTTTACTACAGTCACGCGGGGCATGTGGCGCAAGTGGCTGAGGTCAGCGTCGATGACAATAAACGTATTAGCGTCCACCAGATTACCGCGGTGGCGGACGTTGGCCCCATTGTGAACCTGAGCGGCGCCGAAGCCATGATGCAGGGCTCAGTGGTGGATGCCCTGAGCACCTTGGCGGGGCAGAAGATTACCTTTGAGAACGGGGTGATCAGCCCGTTGAATTTTGACGGTTATCCGCTGCTGAGAATGAACCAGGTGCCGCCGGTGGAAGTCCATTTTATCCACAGCGACAACCCGCCCACCGGGCTGGGGGAGCCCGGTATCCCGCCCCTGGCTCCAGCCATCGGCAACGCCATTTTTGCCGCCAGCGGCCAGCGACCGCGCACCATGCCGCTCAGCGAGGAAGGCTACACGCTGGTTTAACACCCGCTGCAGGCTGGCTGCATTACCACTTATTCCAATCACCAGGGATTGCCATGACAAAACTGACAGACAAGGTAGCACTGATCACCGGCGCTGGTTCGGGTATCGGTGAAGATGCCGCCAAGGCGTTTGCCCGCGAGGGCGCCCGGGTAGTGGTGGCGGGGCGACGCCTCGACACCGTCGAGCGTGTGGTGGTCGATATTCGCAATGCGGGTGGCGAGGCCATTGCCGTGAGTGGCGACCTGGAGCACGAGAGCGATATCGCTGCGATGGTGAATGCCGCCATCAGCCACTACGGACGCATTGATGTGCTGTTCAATAATGCCGGGCTTACCAGTCAGGAAGTGATGCAGCGCGATCGCGACGTGGTCAGCATGGATGCCGACGTCTGGGACCGGGTGTTGCGGGTCAACCTGCGCGGTCCGGCGCTGATGGCCAAGTACGCCATTCCCCATATGATTCGCCAGGGCGGCGGTTCGATTATCACCTCCGGTTCCGCCCGCTATTTTCAGGGCGATACCGATTACACCGCCTACGCCGCGTCAAAAGCCGGGCTGGTGAGCCTCAACCAGAATATTGCCGCCCAGTATGGCAAGCAGGGGGTGCGCGCCAATATCCTGGTGATCGGCATGATTCTCAGCGAGGCCGCGGCCAGCGCCTTTCCCGAGCCGTTGCGTTCGGTGATGGCCGATAACCACCTCACGCCGTTTCTCGGCCAGCCGTCGGATGTGTCCGGCGCTGCGGTGTTTCTCGCCTCCGATGACTCACGCTTTATTACCGGACAGCAGCTGTTTGTGGATGGCGGTATCACCAGTCATTCGGCTGCCTTTGCTGAAGTGCGCAAGCTCACTACGCCGGAGCAGTAAGCAAGAGAGACGTTGAATGGGAGATGGCAGATGGACGGATATCACGTCTCCCGTACAACATCTCCCTCTCTGTCGCTACTTTTCTGCCTGTGAATAATTCACGTTTGATTAAATCCACTGACACTAAACAATAACAGGAGTAACCCATGGCTCAAGATACCGTGCAACGCATGGGTATGGATACCGCCAACCTCAGCGGCGCCGACAAGGCTGTCCACGACTGGATCGCCGATCATTTTGGCGTCGCGCCGCTGACATTTTGTCGCCAGATGCGTTGGCGCATGGCCTGGGAGGCCGATGTCACCGTCGACGGCGAGGTGCGGACCGTACTGGTGCGCGGCAGTCGCGGTGACGATTATGTGGGTCCCATGACCATGCGTCAGGAGGCCAGTGTCCACGAGGTGCTGGAACGTCACGGCGTGCCCGCGCCACGGGTCTACGGCGTGATCGACGAGCCCCTCGCCATCGTCATGGAAAAAATCCCCGGCGGCATCAACTCCGAGCTGATCGCCGACCCCAAGCAGCGCAGTAAGGTGCGGCGCGAATTTATTGAAGCGCTGGTCAAGCTGCACAATATTCCCGTGGCAGAGTTTGGTGAATTTGGCCTCAAGTTGGGAAAAGATCCGAAGGAGTCAGCCTTTACTCTCTACCAGTCCTCCATTGATATCGTGCGGGAAAAACTCAACTATCCAGTGGGTTACGTGGAGTTTGCCGCCAGCTGGCTGGAGCGCAAGAACCCAGCTGGCCGCCAGCGCGTCGGTTTTGTCACCGGCGATGCCGGGCAGTTTATGTACGACGGCGACAGGCTCACCGGCCTGATCGATTTCGAGGTGGCCTATGTGGGCGATCCGGCGGCGGAGTTTGCCGGTATGCGCCTGCGCGATACCACCGAGCCGCTGGGCAGTATTTCGGAGCTGTGCGATTACTACGAAAGCCTTACGGGTGATCGCATTTCCAAGGCCCTGATCGAATACCACAGCGCCGGTTTTGCCGCCACCAACAGCATGCTGATGTGGCCGCTGATCTTTGATCCGGCTCCCGATCTCGACCTGCTGTCGTACCTGCAATTCACCATTGCCACCAGCCGCTGGGGGCTGTCGGGCATCGCCGAATTTGAAGGCATCAAGCCCGAAAATCCCCCCGAGCCTGTCGCCAGCGCGATTGCTTTCCCCGCTCTGCTGCCGCACCACAATCACTGGATCAGTGCCATCAAGACCGATGACGGCACTGCCCGCTACCAGCTTGACAGCGCAGCGGATATGGCCAAATACTTGGAGAGGGTCAATCTGTACGGCGGTTCCGTGCTCGCTGCCGATCTGGAGGATGCGAGGCTCCTCACTGGTGAGCAGGTCACTACTCGAGAACAAGCTGACGCCGCAGTGGACGCCTATGTGCGCCGTGCAGGTCCGGAGGATGACGCCAAACTGATCCGCCACTTCCACCGCTGGCTCTACCGCCAGAACTTCCTCCTCAAGGGCTGTGGACACCAGTCCTACCTGACGGAGACCAACCTGCAATACATTCCGCCGAGGGCAGCGGATAGCAATGGTGCTATTGCCTGATTGACCTCGTCATCATTCGGAGTTTTTTCCGGGTGATGACGAAGTGCTGGCAATCACATACCCTCAGACTTCAATTTTCGGGTAGTAGTTTTCCCCGCCCAGCGCCTTCAGGTCGTTGAGCATATTGCCCTCATAGACCCGGTTGGCATCCAGATCGCTGGCGTCTTCAAAGGACCAGGCCTGGCGCTTGTAGGTCCAGTTCAGGGGTTGCAGGCGGTGTGCCTCGCGCCAGTGGGTAACCGCGGCGGCGTGGTTGCCGTTGAGGTGCAGATGCTGGCCCAGTTCAAAACGGGCTGCGGCTTCTGCCAGAGCGGGTGAACGCGGTTGCGAGCGGGCGATTACTTCATCGGCTGACAGCACGTACTGGCTGGCGGCGCCTTTTTCTACCCAGTCCTCCAGCATCTGCAGATACAGATCGGTTTCAAAGCGCATTTTTTTCACTTCCCGGAGAATCTCCGCATGCTTCTGGGTCACCTCGTCGATGGTGTCCCAATCCTCCAGATCGTCCAGTTCCATCTCGGTGACGGGGGTACGGCCAGGCCATGAGGGCTCGGGTGGGCGCACGATCATGCCGTTCTCATCAATCCAGATGCCGTTGGGCACATTCACCACGCCGAACAGCTCGCCGACGATATGGCCCGCATCGATCAGTGCCGGGTGGCGTGGATTGCCCGCCTCAATCCAGGGGCGTGCAGTGTCGGCGCCCGCGGTATCCATGGCGATGGTGACAATTTCCAGCCCCTTGGGATGCAGCCTCTCGCGCAATTCTGCCCAGATGGGATTGTCGGCGCGACAGCCGCACCAGGATGCCCAAGTGGTGAGCAGTACCTTTTGCCCGCGCAGGCTGGCGATATCAAAGGGCTTGCCGTCCAGGTCCGGCAGCACCAACTGCGGTGCCTCGGCGCTGGTAAGGGCGCGTCCGGTTATCCCTGTTTCAGGCCCCAGCGCCCAGAGGTTGTTGTCGGCGTCGTGAATCAGTGGCATGCCCAGGCGTTGCGCCAGCACCGGGGCGTTGAGAGAGCCATCGCCGTTGCGGATTTCCGCTGGCAGGGGAATACAGCTGTCACCCTTGCAGGCACCCTGGGGTTTGATGGCCCAGCCAGTGCGGGTTTCAAACTGCTGCTGGTCGATGGCAAGTGAGGTGAGAATCATCGGGCTGGTCCTTCCAAAAAGATGGGCTGATAGAGGTGGCTGTTTGAAATGTGATGACGATCCTTGCCCAGTTGCCGATCCGGGACAAGGTCAAGCGATATCGCCCGGTTGCTTGACGTATCGATCAGCACCGCCTCCGTCATGCTCTCAGTACGCCTGTGCAATCATCGATACCGCTTGCGGGTGGGCGATATCAACTCTGCTACTGCTGTCAGCCTTGCCTGCCCTAGGCTGTCGGCCTGTGTTTCGTGCCGGGCTGTCTGCACCATCGCCCCCATCACACCGCTTTGCCAAGTACTTGACGTCAAGTCACCTGTATTCAATAACAACGAAGATCTGGAGAGAAATCAATGCGTAAATTGCCCTTGGCTGTTGCCATAGCTGTTGTATCCGGCGCCGTATCCCTGCTAACGAGTACTGTCAGTATTGCTGCTGAACAGAATGCCAGCCAAACTTCTGCTGAGGCGCCAGGCCGCGAGATGTACCTGGAAGAAGTGGTCGTCACCGCCCGCCGTCGCGAGGAGAGTTTGCAGGGCGTGCCGGTGTCAATCACAGCCCTGTCCGCCGATGCCATGGAAAAGTCGTCGATCCAGGAAATGGAGAATCTCACCGCTGTGGTGCCGGGTTTCCGTTTCAGCTTTGAAGGCGGGGCCAACAATATCTCCATGTCGCTGCGTGGGCTGGGTATCATTCCCATCGGCGAAGGTGTGCCTTCGGTGGTGATGTACAGCAGTGATGTGCCCCTGCCCAAGGTGGGTGGCAATGTGCCCACCTACGACCTGGAGAGCATCCAGGTGCTGAAAGGTCCGCAGGGCACCCTGTTCGGGCGCAACACCATTGGCGGCGCGGTGCTGATTACTCCCAAAGCACCAGACTATGAACAGGATGCCTACCTGCGGGTTGGCGCCGGTAATTACGATTCCTCCCTTGTCGAAGGGGCGGGCAATATCACCCTGGTGGACAATGTGGCGGCGCTACGGGTGGCGGGGCAAATGCGCAAGCGTGGCCCCACCGAAGAAAACCTCGATACTGGCCCTGATCTCAACGATGTAGACCAGAAAAGCCTGCGGGTATCGCTGTTGCTCGAACCCGGCGAGAACTTGACCAATACCCTGGTGTTCGATTACTTCAAGGCTGACCAGCGCCCCGGCTCCGACCATGTGGTGGGCTTTAATCCCGGCGTGGTGCAGGGCGCTTTTACTCCATCTCTGGGGGCAGGCATTGCCACGGCCTATGAACAGGCAGTGGCCCAGGCGGCACTGGCTATCCAGGCAGCTGGCGCCCACAAGGTGTCCAATAACTTCCACAGTGATGGCAACCACCGCGCCCATGAATTTAATTCTGAATTGTGGGGTATTGCCAATACCACTGAATACAATGTCGGGGATATTACCCTGCGCAATATTTTCGGCTATCGCCGAGTATCCAGCACCATCAGCGCCAACACCCAGGGATTTGGCACGGTGACTGGTCCCCTCGGCCCTCTGGTGATCTACCATCTCGCCTCCCAGGATGAGAAGGAATACTTCTCCAACGAATTTCAGATCCTTGGCAATACAGATAGGATGGAATGGATCGTCGGCGGATTTTACAGCTATGACGAACCCACCGCCGGCATGGGTACCAGCGCCCAGGCGTTCAACTTCCTGGATTTTGGCCCCTCCAATATCCACACCACGGCACTGACGGAAAACGAGAACTACGCCGTATTCGGCCAGATCGGTTACAGCCTCACCGAAGCCCTGACCCTGAACCTGGGGGCACGCTATAGCTGGGACAAGATTGAAGGTTGTGGTGTGGGTGGCCGCAGTGAATACCTCACCCCAGGCGAGTGCGCCGACTCCGGTGTGGGTATCGTCAAAAGCGATGGCAGTGCCCCGACCTGGACCCTTGGCCTCGATTACCAGGCCACTGAAGACCTGTTCCTCTATGCCACCCATCGCCGTGGTTATCGCGGGGTGAACATCAATACACCGCTGTTTTTCTCCCCGGCCACCACTGGCGGCACCAATCCAGGCTGTATTGTCGGAGGCGGCCAGTGCCCGGACCTGCGGCCCTTCCAGACAGTGGAAGAAGAGCAGATCGACGACTTTGAAGTGGGCATGAAGTTCGACTGGAGCGCAGCCGGGATGGTGGGACGTACCAACCTTTCACTGTTTCACACCCGCTACGGAGATGCCGTGCAGTTCGTGAATGTGAGGGGCACAGTGCCCACCTCCGCCCCGGACAGCCCCACCCGTGGCTCGGTGGCAGTCAATGCGGCAGACCTGACCATCAACGGTGCTGAACTAGAGCTGGTGGTGTCGCCTACCGATGCCCTGACTCTGTCATTGAGTGGTGCCTACATGGACCAGACCGTGGATAAGGTGAACGTTCCTGCCATCGGCACCCAGGTGTTGAGCAAGGATAACGTCACCCTGCCCACGCCGGAATTTTCCGGCACGGCAGCGGTACGTTATGTGCTACCTTTCACTCCCATGGGTGGCGAGTTGTCGATGAGCGCTGACTACTACCACACCGCCAAGTGGGACGCCCAGTCGGGTGTTTCACTGCCGGGCTACGATCTGGTCAATGCCCGCGTAGATCTGGCTGGTCTGGCCTCGGGTACGCTGGCGCTGGCACTGTGGTCGCGCAACCTGCTGGATGAGGAGTACGCCACGGCGCCAGGCACTCTGCAAACCAGCCTGCCGGCAAAAACGGCGTTTTATGGTGATCCGCGGACCTTTGGCATCGAGGCAACTTACCGTTTCTAACCCGTGACGAAACCCCAGCGGGACCTGCTTGTCCCGCTGCTCAAGGGCGGCATTGCTGGCTTTTGACCATGATACGGAGATGCACATGCACACGATTCAAGAGGCGTTTCAAACCGAGTCGCCCTTTTTCAGTTGTCTGGACAACCAGGCGCTGGGCAGCGCCTATGATATACAAATCAATGAGTTGCGCCTGCCGAATCCGGGAGAAGGTGTATACCGTTCCGACAGCCACTGCTTTCTGCAGTACGTGGTGTTTCGCGATCAGCAATTGCAGGGCAGTTATCCCAGTCGTCTTGCCGAGGGCAATGTTGGCCAGTTGATGTTTGTGCCCCCCGGTGCAACTCTCGAATGGCACTGGTCGACAGGCCGTCAGCGCGCAGTATCCTGCATGTTCGATCTGGAAAGCATCGGCGCCTTGGGCAACTACGACTGGAACTGGGCTGAGGTTGACCTGTCGCGCACGCTGGATATCAGGAATGATTACCTCCTGCTGGGTATGCGCAAGCTGGCGGAGGAGGCGAAATGCCCTGGTTTTGCCAGCGAGCTGCAAATTGAAAGCACCCTGACCCTGATGGCCTTTGAGTTGCGCAAACAGTTTTTTGCAGGCCCCCATGAAGCCCATAACAAAGAACTCCAACGCAGCGACGTCCATGACAGAGATAGTCGTCTCGGGCGAGCGCAGTTGCAGCTGATTCACAATTACATTGAGTCCCACTTGAAAACGGATATCACGGTTGCCGATATTGCGCAGCAGTGCAATCTGTCGCCCCGGGCTCTGGCCACACTCTATAAAAACACCACAGCAACGACCCTGCGTCAGGCGATTGCCCAGGCGCGTCTGGACAGGGCGAGGGCCATGCTCTCCAATCCTCGCCTGCTGATCAAACAGGTGGGCTACGAGTGTGGGTTTCGCGGCGCTGCGGCTTTTGTTGCTGCTTTTCACAAGGCCACAGGGATGACCCCGGCTCAATACCGACAGCGTTATTCCTGACGGGCTTTTCACAAGCCGTTTTTCATCAACAGCAATCAAGTTTCCGAACATAGCATTGGCGCTTGCTTGTTTTACTGCGTCGCCCTAGCATCCTCGCCATAACGGATAACGTACCTGGAGATAACATGACCTTTGTTGTAGGCGATGGCTGTATTAACTGCAAACACACGGATTGCGTCGAAGTCTGCCCTGTGGACTGTTTCTATGAAGGCCCGAATTTTCTGGTGATCCATCCCGACGAGTGCATTGACTGTGCGCTGTGCGAGCCGGAATGCCCCGAAGAAGCCATTTTTGCCGAGGATGAGTTGCCCGCCGGGCAGGAAGTGTACCTTGAGCTCAATGCCGAACTGGCCGAGCTTTGGCCCAACCTGACCCGCAAGAAGGACGCCCTGGCTATAGCGGACGAGTGGAGCGGCAAGGAAAACAAGCTGGCCTTCCTGCAGCGCTAGAGGTCAACACCGGGTTCCCAGGGCGGCTTTTTTTCCATTCAGACTCAGGCTAAGATGGCAGCAGGCCGCCACTATTACGATATAAGATGGCCTCCTGTACTGATAACAACCAAAGGCCCACAAGCATGGATAGTCTTGATCGTCACGAACCCGGTAAAACAGAAAACCCTCTTTCCAGACTCGCGCAGGTCCCTGACTATGTGCCCTCGGGACTGGTCTACGACTACGATTTTATTTTTGACCAGGGGCTGAATGAGGATCCCCAGCAGCGTTTCCAGGCGCTGCATGCGGAGGCGCCGCCGGTTTTCTACTCGCCCCGCTATGGTGGACACTGGGTCGTGCTCAGCAAGGCAGCACTGCACGACATCATGCTCAACTACCAGGATTTCACCAGTTCCAACCTGATGTTGCCGCCAGCAGAAGTGGGGCCGGTACTGATCCCGGCAACCTTTGATCCGCCCCAGCATACCGCTTACCGAATGCCGCTCAACAAGCCCTTTTCGCCTGCCGGGGTTGCTGTGCATGCCGAGGCGATTCGCGCCCTGGCCATTGACATCATTGATTCCGTGGCGCCAAAGGGTGGCTGCGATTTTTTGCTCGATGTGGCAGAGCCATTCCCGCCGACCATATTTTTCCGCCTGGCGGGCATTCCCCTCGACAACTTGAGGGAGTTTCGTCACCTGGCCCAGGAGTTTATGGGCTCGCCGCAGGCGCAGGTGCGCGAAAACGCCTACCGGCGTATCGGAGAGATCCTCACCGTCACCGTCAAGGCGCGCATGGAGAGTCCCCGCGACGATGTGCTGAGCATGCTTGCCACCCAGGACTTCGGTGGCCGCAAGCTGGAAATGGAAGAGATTCTCAACTATGCGGTGCTGTTGTTTATCGGCGGTCTCGATACGGTGGTCAACAATATCAGCTTCACCGTGCGCTATCTGGCCCAACACCAGGAATTACAGGCCTCCCTGCGGGCCGATCCGTCGCAGATTCCTGCCGCCATTGAAGAGTTTTTGCGCCTCTTTGCCATCGCCACACCGATGCGCACGGCCACCCGGGATATGGTTTTTCACGGCATTGATGTGCGCAAGGGCGATCAGTTCCTGCTGCTCACTGGCGCTGTCAATTACGACCCTGAGGCTTTCAGCGATCCCGCTGAGTTTTGCCCTCATCGCAGTGAGCGCCATATTACCTTCAACCAGGGCGTCCACCGCTGCATCGGCGCCAATCTGGCGCGGCTGGAATTGCGCATTTTTTACGAAGAGTGGTTGAAGCGGATCCCGCAGTTTCGGCTCGATCCACAAAACCCACCTACCTTCAGTGGCGGTTTCAGTGTGACCGTGGCGAGTTTGCCCTTGCTGTGGTGAGGGTTGCTGAGTAGAAACTCTAAATAAAAAGGGGATTGTTAAATCCCCTTTTATTGTGTAAATGGCTAAGTTTTTGCGACCCTGTTTTTGGCTGTAATCTTCAGGATAAATTTTAAGGTATTAGCCTTATTTTTGGTTTTTGCCTCCCATCATTGTCCTGATACTGGATCAGGCTTGCTTGCTTCTGAAACGACAGGCTGAGTGGCTCTACTCTGTCATCAAGCTCAGTTCATCGAGCTCAGTCCATGAGCTCTGCTCATAAAACGTTGGGCATAATTTCCTCGGCAACCCAGCGCATTCTATCGAGATATTGCTGGTATTCGGTCAGTGCTGGCAAGGGGATGATGGTTTCTGTGACACCCAGGCCGGTCAGGTAACCGCACAGGTCCACCAGTTGCTGCACATTCCAGGGGTCGATTTTCATGGCATCTTCTTTCTCTACGTGCCCTTCACCCAGGCGCATCTGCTCGATGGCGAAAAACATCTCCAGTGGCTGGCCGCGATAGTCGGCATGGGAACGGACAAAATCCAGTGCCTCGGGAAATTTTTCCGGCGGGGTCAAAAACGGAATCCAGCCATCGCCCCATTTGGCGATGCGACCCAGTGCTGGCGGGCTGTCGCCGCCAAACCAGATCGGCATGTGGGGTTTGTGGACCGGTTTGGGGGCGAAGGCCGCGTCGCTGAAATTGACAAATTCCCCTTCAAATGACGGTGATTCATCATTCCACAGGGAATAAATCGCGGCGATGTACTCGTCGGCCATTTTGCCGCGCTTGTGGAAAGGTACGCCCATCATGTCGAATTCTTTCTTCAGCCAGCCAACGGCAAAAACCGGTGTTGCCCGTCCGCCGCTCATCCAGTCGAGGGTAGACCAGGCTTTTGCCTGTACTACCGGATGCTGGAGCGGCAGGATGGTAATGGATGACTGCAGTCCGATATGTTTGGTGCGCCCGGCGATGGCGCTAAGCGCCACTGTGCCGTGATGCCAGAAAGCGCCACTGGCATCGAGATGGTCGCGCGGGATGATGAAATGCTCGCCCATCAATGCCTTGTGATAACCCAGTGAGTCGGCAAGTTGCATGGCCTCACCGACATCGTTGCCATCCATCTCCAGTTCCCAGGGTTGGGACATGGCAGGTATTTCGAGAGTGTGAGGTATTGCGATACAGATTTTCATGGCATGTTCCGTTTATTGTTGTGGGTTTTGGTTGCTGCTGTGGGATGGGTAGATTGCTGCCAGGCTGCTCAGCCTCAGGCGCGCTCGTCCAGCAAGGAAGTGGTCGGATAGTAAGTCTCTCGCCTTGTTGTGGCAAACACATCGATACCCTGTCATTGAAACCGGCCTTAAGCAGCCTTGTTGCCGGTGGCTGGGTGGATCCTGTTGACACATAAAGGCACCCGCCTTATTCTCGCTCAAGTAGGGTGCTGTCTAACAATAATCATCAAATATATAGGTCTTATTCCATGCCACAAACGCGAATTTGCAGAATTGGTCATCTGGTGGAAGACATTGACGCCACCATGACCGCCTTCAAGAAAGTACTTGATTTTGACTACCGCATTTCGGATGTGGGGGATTTCCCCCTCAAGGTGTCTATCGGTGAACACGGGTTCGAACCGATTCAGCTGCTCAGGGATTTCCGTTTTGAAGGTATCGAAGGCCCCTTCCTTGAGGTGGCTCTGGAGCTGGCTGATGTGGAAGCCACCAAACAAAAACTCGAAAGTGCTGGCTACAAGGTGCTTGCCCCCAACTATCTGCCCAACACCGATACCTGGGAATACCTGTTCGGCCCCGAGTTTCACGGCATCCCCATCATGATTGCCAATATCGGTGATCAGGAGGCAGCGCTGGGTAATTTTATCTCCCTCGAAAAAGCCCCCTGCCCAAGGCTCGGTTGTGTGGTGCTGGCAGTGGACAATGTGGATACGGTGGCAAAGGACATGAAATTCTTTTTCGATACGGATTTTGTCGCCACCGATGCGGGCGGGCTTGGCAGCAGTGCGCTGGTGGGTATTCACCGGGTGAAGCTGGTGCAAAAAAACGGCGCGCCCGTGGAGGGAGAATTCAAGGCGTCGCTGGCTTCATTCGAGGTAATGTGCGATGACGTCGAAGCAGTGCGCAAGAAATTTGCCGCTGAAGGTGTAGAGCCGATACACAGCCGCACGTTCAGCAGCGGTCGCAAGGGCTATTATTTTGGTTCACGGTTCCAGGATTTGCCGCTGGGCATCTACGATGCCAGGGACGATGCTGAAATGATCGGCAAGCACTGAGTCGCGATATCTGCTGAGCAGCAAGAGCTATGTTGTACAAGAGCTATGCTGTAGTTGTCACTACCGGCATTCAACTCGCCCTTGCTTTCGGTTTCACCGCAAAAACTGACCAGGAATCACAATAATGAATAACAGACTGGAAGGATTGGTAGCCATTATTACCGGTGGTGGTGGCCGTATCGGTGCCGCCACGGCGCAGCGCATGGCTGCCGAAGGCGCCAGGGTAGTGGTTGCAGATTTGTTCAAGGAGGCCGCAGTCAAGGTGGCAACAGCCATTGGCGACAACGCCCTGCCACTGCATTTTGATGCCAGCAGTCCCGAATCCATCGAGGCCCTGATCGCTGACACGGTGGATGCTTTCGGGCGCATTGATATTCTCCACAACAACGCGGCGCTCACCGATCTGGATCAGCTCAACCTCGATACCACTGTCATAGATACGCCAATCGATATCTGGGACAACACCCTGGCAACCAATGTGCGCAGCTTTTACCTGGCGGCCAAACATGCGATTCCGCATATGCTCAGCCAGGGTGGCGGTTCGATCATCAACACCGCTTCCGGTGCTGGCATCATGGCGGAAAACTCCCGTATAGCCTATGGCGTTTCCAAGGGAGCCGTGATCACCCTGACCAAATACATTGCCACGCACCACGGTCGCCAGGGTGTGCGCTGCAACGCCATCGCTCCGGGTTTGATCGTCAATGAAGAGCTTGAGCAAAAAATCAGTGACTTTGTGAAAATCACCAAGCGGCATCTGCTCGCCAAGCGCTCTGGCCGGCCAGAGGATATTGCTGCACTGGCAGCCTTTCTGGCTTCCAGCGATGCCGAGTTTATCAACGGCCAGACCATCTGTTGTGATGGCGGATTGCTGGTGCATACACCGGCCATGGCTGACGTACTTGATATGTCTGACGAGTCGTGGGGACGTTAGTGTTGTACTGGATTCACTATCCTCTACGCATTGAGACATGTCGATAATGTCCGTTACCGACCAGGAAAATCCGCAACGACAGATCGTCCCTGAAACCGAGAATATTCTCGCCGCTGTTCCGAGAACGCAGGTTATCTGAATGGGGAATTTATTGCGGTGGATGGCGGCCTGAAGCGCTCGGTGCTGTAAATTCCGCTATTTTCTCCGCTATCAGTAGGTGACAGGGAAGGGCACCTGGAACAGGCCTTCAATATTCTGGATCATTTCATTCCAGAACATCTCTTCCGTGGGGTATGGATCACTGCCTGAGCGCAGCAATCTGTCACGTTCGGCGATGTATTCCAGCGACAGGCTGGAGGCCAGCCGCAGGCGAATATTGAACACCTGGGCGGGCAGGTGTGAATAGCATTGCTCCAGCCTTGTCATGATTTCCAGCGCTGCCGGTTGCGGCACACTGGTCTGGAAAAACGGGTGAATATCCTTGTCGAGGTGCATCAGGCGCAGCAGGAACTGGGCGCAGGCGTTTTGCTCCTCCAGGGTGAAAGTCTCCACCATCGGCAGATATAAGGCCGCCAGCAGATTGCGGGCACAGATGCTGCCCTGGCTGTCCTTGAGCATCTCGAGCTTGGCCTGCCGCGCCTCGTCGAGGCGTGGCAGGCGCATGTCGTATACCGCCTGCACCAAACCGGGCTTGTCGCCAAAGTTATGGTGGATGGCGGATTTATTCGACTGACCTGCTGCAGCAATAATCTGCCGCAGGGAAACCCCTTCAATGCCGTGCTCGCCAAACAGCTGCTCGGCTACTTCCATCAGTTTGAGCGCGCCCTTGGAGTAGCGTTTTTCGCTCATGACTCCCGCTGTGCCCCTGACGTGGATGGAGGTGAAGGCAATGGATTCACTCAGCCGCCTTCAAACATGGCTTTTGCCAGTGCCAGCACATTGTCGATTCGTTGTTTGCGGGCGGCCATGATGGCCTCGTGATCATCGCCGGGAATGCCCGTGGGGAAAATATAGATCGGGCCGATATTGAGATTTTCGAGGGAGGTGCGCACCACATAGTCGGCATCGAGTACACCGGGAATCGCATGGGCCAGATCACCCAGGGTGCGGTGCAGGGTGGGGGTGTGCATCAGCGGCGCAACAGCACTCAGTACATCGACACCGAGGGGCTTGAGCTCAGTCCACATGGCTTCACAGAGGTTGAGGCTGAAGCCCTTGCAGGCGGAATAGACGCCGGTGCGGGGCTGGCCGCCGATGGCCTGGCCGGAACCCATCAGCAGCAGGCCGCCGCGACCGCGTTCAATCATCGGTTGCATAAGGATATGACAGGCGTCCATGGGGTTGTGGACATTCATATTGATCAGGTTGTGCCAGGTGTTCAGATCTCCTTCCGCGAACAGCTTGCCTGCGGTGTCGGCACCGGCATTGGACACAAACAGGCCCACTTCGAGATCGGCAACGGCTTTGCACAGTTGAATACCGGCGTTGGCCAGGCTGAGATCCAGTACCACCACCCGGGTTTTTACCCCGTAGGTTTTTTCCAGGGTTTCGCCGAGGGTGGTGAGGACGCCGTGGCGACGCGAGACCAGCACACAGTTAATGCCGGTAGCGGCGATCTGGTGGGCGAACTGCTCGCCGGTACCGTCGGAGGCGCCGGCAATCACTGCCCAGGGGCCATACTGGGCGCAAAAGGCGGCGGGGTTATCAATCAGTGGTGTCGTCATGGCAAGTCTCGTCTTTTATGTGTTGGAAAGTCGGGTTGATCCGAGTGTGGCTAGGTTCTGTTGACGTTTGGGCATCAGCGCTGGCATGTCTCAGAAAACAGTCGGCAATGGTAATGGGAATGACGCCCCTTTGCCACTTGGTCGCAAGGCTCCTGGTTGCAAGGCTCCGCTGCCGCAGCCCGTGATTGTGGTAAAAAGAGTAAAAGCCGGGAATCAGGTATGTGGATGTAAAACCATTGTGAATTTGCGGACATTTCGGTGTCCCGGCCTTGAGCCTGTTCTTGTCATTAAGCGCTAAAATTACCTTTTGATTCCGACAGTACACGTAAACAGGTATAAAAATGAGCGTAAAAAAACTGGACCATGTGAATATAAGAACGGCCCGCCTGCCAGAATGCATCGAGTTTTATGGCACGGCACTGGGTATGAGCGTGGTGCCGCCACCCATGACCACAGACCTGTCAAAAGGCGCTTATTGCCTGGATGAGGAAGGTCTGCCGGTGGTGCATCTGGTGGCTACCGGGCTCTTTGTTGAAGGTGCTGATCCGGTGCGGGGCGCCGCGCAGCGGGGCATGATCGATCACTTTGCCCTGTCCTGTAGCGGCAATGCCGAGGACTACAGCCAGCGCCTGCGGCAACACCATCTGGATTTTGATGAAATGGATGTGCCCGCCATTGGCATGCATCTGATCTTTGTGCGCGACCCTAACGGGGTGCTGGTAGAACTGGGATTTCCCCTGTGAAGTGAACCGTCACGACAGAAGGTGGCTCCTGTCGTGACGGAGTTGGGGCAACCCTGCGGTCAGTAAACAGGTTCCAGTTTTACATGGGAGGCGGATTCGCCAATGGCGGTGTCGCCGTACACCTGTACCCGGCGCTCTATTTGACTGGCGAAAAAGCGCATCAGTTGCTGATTGTGCTCAGGGCCCGCGCTGCGCACAAAGGCTTCCAGTTGCTCCTCCAGCTGTGCCGGATCGTCATAGCGCCTGCCGAGAATGGCCTGTGCCTCCTCCCGGTCGATACGCTCCAGCTCGGGTCCGTACTGGTCTACCTTGGCGATATATTCCGTCAGCCTCAGGGCCGCGAACTTGCGGGCTTCCTGCACGTCATCCGCAGCGCCGATTTGCTTCACAGCATCGTCGAGCATTTTCATCAGCGCGGCGTTGACGGTGGCAGGGGCGATCACCCTGGCTGGTTTTTCCACTGTCACACCGAGGTTTTCCGCCATGATATTGATCAGTGAGCGGCGCAGCGCCAGATCCCACTCAGTGTAGACATCGTGGGGGTCGCCGGGCTGGGGATTGCCGATGGAGCCGACAAACTGCATACAGGCCACCGTGGCAAACAGGGCGTGGTGGTAACGCATCACCTTGATATCGAGGGGTTCGCCGGTCACTTCGGCATAGTACTGGCAGAGCGGCCCGATATCGTCGCCCATGTGTTCCACCGACTGGCGCATGGACATGGTGGCCAGGTCGGTTAGCGCATCGCCCACCATGGCAAATTCAAAGTCATAGAGGCAGGTGAGCTTGCCGTTCTCGAACAGAAACTGGCCGGCATCGAAGGCGATAAAACTGGGTTTGGTGCGGTGGGCCGGAATGTTGGCGCGCAACCAGCGCACCGCAAACTCAATCAGTGGCTCGGGCTTTTTCTTGTGACGGTTGTAGAGGGGCAGGTAGGCATTCAGCCCCGCCAGGGCGATATCTTCGGCGCCCTGGGGGATGTCAATGCCGCGCGCAGCAAAGGCCTCAAGGGGCAACTGGTGCATACGGGCAATGGCGTCAATGTACTGGCGGGCGATGGAGCGGCGCTCCTCATCGCTGGCGGCAGTGGATACATCGCGGGTGCCCGGCACGGTTTCCATGATGATGGCTACCGGGTCTTCGCACATGCCGTAGATATGGGGTACGGGAACGCCGTGTTCTTCCAGCACTTCAATGATATCCGCTTCGCGCTTGAGCTCAGGAAATGGCAGTACATCGCTCTGGCGGTCACCGCGGATATGGACGTGGAGAATCTCGCCGTTGCGGTCAACGTCCACAAACCAGGCCGGACGCCAGCGAATCTGGCGCTCCATGGCAATAATCTTGCCGCCGGTAAGGCGCTCCACACAGGCGCGCAGCTTGTCTTCGTCGCTAGCGGTGTTGTCAGCGCCAAGGGCTTGAGAATCGGTCATAATCGGGTTCCCTGATGGTGGTGTTATGTTTTGTATCCCGCTGGATTTGTCGCCCACAATACTGCTTGGGATTGGCGTCGCAGGGGTAGATAGGCAGGCGATGATAGAGGTATCCATTAATGTAAGTCAAATGACTTACAGTTGGGCGATAGAGGCTGTTTTTCATCGCTATAGCCCTCTACAGGCTGTCCTGGTGCAGCCGGTCTGTTAAGGTGAGTCCGCTGCCATCCCCCATGACGGTAATGACGGATGGGATTCAGGGGGCAAATTTCACTCAACGGAGAATAGAGGATGGACAAAAACCCGTGGCAGGGAGCATCAAACTCCCGCAACCTCGAAGACGATATAAAAGAACTGATGAGAAAATTGCCGTCGCAATTTTCCCTGGTATTGATTCCCCTGGTGCTGATCCTTGTGTGGGGGTTGTTCAGCAGTTTCTACACCGTGCAGCCCGAGGAACAGGTAGTGGTCAAGCGCTTTGGCGCGGTGGTCAACGTCACTGATCCGGGCCTGCATTTCAAGATTCCCTTTGGCGTCGACCGCATCCAGCGGGTGGCTTCAGCCCGGGTGCTGAAGCAGGAATTCGGCTTTCGCACCGCGGGCCAGATCGATAACCGCACCCAGTATTCCAACCAGGACTTTACCAGCGAATCGCTGATGCTCACCGGCGATCTCAATGTGATCGATGTGGAGTGGGTTGTGCAATACCGCATCCAGGACCCCATCAAGTACCTGTACCAGCAGCGCAATCCTGACCGCACACTGCGGGATATCTCCGAATCGGTCATGCGCCGGGTTGTCGGCAACAGGCTCGGCTCCGAGGTGCTGACGGTAGGGCGGGTAGAGATCGCCATGGGCGCCAGGGACGAAATACAGAACATCATGAATCTCTACGATTCCGGCATCCATGTCATCACTGTTGAACTGCAGGATGTGGTGCCACCCCAGGCGGTCAGGCCGGCCTTTAATGAAGTCAACGAAGCGCGCCAGGAGCGCGAGCGGATGATCAACGAAGCCACCAAGCGCGCCAACCAGCAAATTCCCCGCGCCGAGGGCGAGGCCCAGCGCCTGATCGCCGATGCCCAGGGTTATGCCGCAGAGCGGGTCAACCATGCACTGGGTGAAACGGCCCGCTTCAATGCCATGCTCAAGGAATATTCAACCGTGCCCGAAGTCACCCGTTCACGCCTCTATCTGGAAACACTGACCGATGTGCTGCCGCGCATTGGCCAGATCATGATGGTGCAGGATGACCAGATAGGGCCGCTGCCACTGATGGATGTTGGCAAAAAAGCCAAAGGAGCCGCCAAATGAAATCGTTTGTGACTGGTGTTGTTGCGCTTGTCGGTGCTTTTGTTCTCTATTCCTCCGCCTTTGTTGTGGATGAGGCTGAACAGGCGATTATTGTCCAGTTCGGTGAACCGCAGGGTGAAGTGATCAGCGACCCGGGTCTGCACTGGAAGTTGCCCTTTGTGCAGGAGGTGCGGCGCTACGACCGCCGCCTGCTGATCTGGGACGGCGACGTCACCCAGATTCCCACCCTGGGCCGTGAATTTATCCAGGTGGATACCACTGCGCGCTGGCGGATTGTTGATCCCCTGCAGTTTTTGCGCAGCGTGCGCGATGAGCGCGGTGGCCGCAATCGCCTCGATGACATTATCGATTCCGTGGTGCGGGATATTGTCTCCGGTACCGAGCTGGAAGAGATTGTGCGTTCCGGCGACTGGAGCGTCGATGTCGAGGAACTGGATGAAATTGAGCAGGAGCGGGATGATGTAGTCCTCACCAAGCGCCCCAAGCTGGGCCGCGAAAAACTCGAGGCCGAGATACTCAAAAGTGCATCGCGGCTGATGCCCGAGCTGGGCATTGAGCTGGTGGATGTGCGTATCAAGCGCATCAACTACATTGATTCCGTGCGCCGCCAGGTGGAAAACCGCATGATCTCTGAACGCCAGGCCATTGCCGAGCGCTTCCGCGCCGAGGGCCAGGGCCGGAGCCTGGAGATCACCGGCGAAATGGAGCGCGAACTGCGTGAAATCAGTTCCGAGGCCGCCCGACAGGCGGAAGAAATTCGCGGCAAGGCTGACGCCGAGGCGATCCGCATCTACGGTGAAGCCTTTGGTGCCGACCCCGAGTTTTACACTTTTATCCGCACCCTCGACACCTACAAGGCGCTGGGTAAAAACTCGACCCTGATGATTCGCGCCGATTCGGATTTCTTCCGCTATCTGGAAGATATCAGCCAACCTTAAATGATCAACCCAGCCTGCAGCGGGGAGTCAATTGCTGCAGGCTGGATAATCAATGGCATGGATAGCGGCTGCTGCAAGTTTGAACGAGGGTGGAGCAAAGGGCGTCACCAGCCCCTGTGATCACAGGGTCAGATGCCTAAGCGTTTCGTGACTTGTCATGCTGACTGACTAATATCATTACCACGGTAAGCATATAGCAGGAGCGGTAATCATGGACTTTCAGCACTACAAGCAGTCATTGATCGACATGAGCCAGAAGGCCATTGATGTGCTTTTGATGACGGAAACCTATGCGCAGCTGGGTCTGGTGCTGGCGATTTTTGGCTTTGCCTATGTGGTGGCCAACCGCATCAGGCACTATATACCGGTACTGGCAACACCTCAGCCTGATGTGCAGCTGAAATTATTGCAGAGGTTTTTCAGTAAACTGGGCAATCTGATTTTTCCCCTACTCACCATTTTGATCCTCAGTATTGTGGCCGAAATAAGTGCGAAAACCCTCGGTCAGTCCTGGCTGCTGCAGTCGGCCCTGATTGTTGCCATGCTGCTGGTGTTCAACGCCCTTATTCGCGATCACGTCAAACTGGATTTTCTCAAGTTTGTATTTCGCTGGGTGGGCTTGCCATTGCTGTTCCTGCACCTGGTCGGGTTGCTGGCGCCACTGATTGAAATTCTGGAATCCCTTTCCGTCACTATCGGCAATATTGAAGTCTCCATGTATGGCGTCCTGCGGGTTACCTTGTTTGGTTCGCTGCTGTTCTGGCTCGGCAGAGTGTCGAACAGTACCGGCAAGGAGATTATCCGACGCCAGGAAAAACTGGATTTCCGCACCAGGGAAGTGGCAGCCAAGTTACTCGAAGTCGCCATTTTCCTGATCATTTTTCTGTTGCTGCTGCAGGTGATGGGGATCAATCTCACGGCCCTGGCGGTATTTGGTGGTGCGCTGGGTGTGGGCCTGGGTTTTGGCTTGCAGGCGATCGCGTCAAACTTTATTTCCGGCATTATCATCCTCCTCGACCGTTCCATTTCCGTTGATGACTACATTGAACTGGAGGATGGCAGAACCGGTATTGTCCGTGAACTAACGCTGCGCTCCACCACGCTGGAAACCTTTGATGGCAAGGACATCATGGTGCCCAATGAAAAGTTCATGACGGAAAGTTTTACCAACTGGACTCACAAGGACAAGAAACAGCGCTATCGGGTCGACTTCTCGGTGGCCTATCACAGCGACGTGCGCAAGCTGGTGGAGATTATCAAGGAAGTGGTCGCCTCCCATGAGCAGGTGATCAGCGGGCCGGATATTCCCTTTGAAGAACGGCCCGACTGCGAAATTGACAGCTTCGGCGATTCCGGCATCAACATGTTTGTCGAGTTCTGGATGTACGGTATCGATGACGGCAAAAACCGGGTCGGTGGTGACCTGCTGTTGATGATTCTGGAGACTTTGCAGGAGCATGGCTTCGAAATTCCATTCCCGCAGCGGGAAGTGCGGATTCTCAATAACCAGTCGGGCAAGTGAAATCAAGGACAGGTACTGATTTTATCCAGGCATTACCGGCATAGTTGTCTGGCCGGTGAGAAAAATACGTCCCCAACAGTTATCAAAGCGCTCCAGTCCAATGTTCAGCTTGCTGCTGGTAACTACCGGTTGGCAGCGGGGCTATTTAAACCGGGCTTGTCGAGATGGAAGATTGATCAAAACTGCATTTTGGTCTTCTTCTATTCTGATCACCTTCCCCATCTGCAACAAACTGCTGAGCTTTTACCGTTAGCATTGGAGCAACTGGCTGTTTAAGGTTTCAAGTCAGGTTGCAAGCTCTGGGTGCATATGCATCCAGGGTTTGAGTTTGCTGAATGTCTGAGCGGCGCGCATGACTTTCAAATCGGCAAATCTGGGGCCGATGATTTGCAAACCTACAGGTACTCCATCGACAAAACCACAGGGAACGGAAGCAGCGGCCAGGCCGAGCACATTGACGATATAGGTATAGCAGGTGCTGATATGGCTGGCGTAGTAGGGGTCCAGGTAGGGTTGATCCCAATCTGCGCTGGGGATTTTAGGCGCCACGATACCGAGGGTTGGCGTGCAGATAAGATCATGCTTCTCAAAGATGCCATCCATCCAGTGAGCGAGTTCAGCACGGTTTTGAAGCGCCTGTATCTGTTGTACTGCGGTTATTTTGGGTCTCGATTTAACCTGTTCGAGCATCATCTTGGTGGGTGGTGTTAGTTGCGCTTGCTGCTCGGGCGTGAAGTCCAGCAGGCGGCCACCGCGTTGATAGGAGGTTTCGTTAATGGTGAGGAAGACGCCCCAGGATTTTTCGTCGGGAAGGACAATGTCAGGGTTGTCGATGATTGCGCCAGCATCTGCGAAGAGTTTTGCCGCTGTAGCGACCTGATTCGTCACTCTTGGCTCAACATCTGGGATGCATCCCCAGTCCTTCGACCAGGCAATGCGATAGCCTTTGATGTCTTTGTCCAGTTCACCCAGAAAGTCGGGGCTGGATGATTCGATGGCGCTGGGGTCGCGGTGATCCTTTCCAGACATCACCTGGATAAGCGCTGCCGAGTCCCGCACATGCAATGACATGGGGCCAGCCGATGCCATATGCACAGGACGAGGGATGCGCATGGGCAACCGCCCGGCACTAGGCTGGAAGCCAAAGACACCGTTAAAGCAGGCGGGTATCCGGGTGGAGCCGCCGCCATCACTGCCAATGGAGAAGCATGAAATGCCCGCCGCCACCGCTGCGCCAGAGCCGCCGCTTGATGCCCCGGTAATACGGCTGGTGTCCCAGGGGTTGTGTGTCTCCCCGGCAAGTAGCGTTTTGGTGCGCGGGAAAGTGGCAAATTCGGGGGTTTGTGTTTTGCCGAGTATGATGGCCCCGGCCTTGCGCAGCCGTTCCACCAGGATTTCGTCGCTGTCGGGGATGAAATCCTTGTAGATCATCGAACCCTGCGTGGTGCGAAGCCCCTTGGTGTCATACAGATCCTTGATGGAAATGGGCAGTCCGTGCAGAGGGCCGAGGCTGTCACCGCGCATCACCGCTGCGTCGGCGGCTTTGGCCTGGGCGCGGGCACCTTCGTGATCTATGGTGATATAGGCGTGAAGTGTTGGCTCCAGGCGGTCTATCCGCTTGAGAAAATGGTCGACGACTTCGACGGGGGAAATCGCTTTTTTGGCGATCAAATGTCGCAGTTCGATCCCTGACATCCAGGTGATATCATCGGTCACGGGAGCCGTTTTAGCAGCAAGCGCGCCGCGGCTCGCCACCAGCGCAGAGGTTGCCAGCGTGGCCTTTAACAGATTTCTGCGCGATACAGCGGTTTGATTTGAGTCGCTCATAAATTATCCCCTGATTATTGTCCTGACGGGTGGAAGTGCTTGCACAACTCTATTCCGAACGATACGGTTTCGAATAGCTTGTTGCAAGCTTTTTACAGGCCGGAATGTGATGCTTTATAAACGTTGATAAAGGAAACCGTTATTGTGGATAGACGGAATATTTCACCCAAGGATCTGTCAAAAGAGCGGCTTGAATTGCTGGTTGATGAGGCCACCAAGGCCTTTCTGGAAAAGGGCTATACGGGCTGCTCGGTCGACCATATCTCACGTACATCCGGTGTCAGCAAGAGCACAATCTACCGGCATTTCCCCGACAAGGAAGCACTCTACGAAGTTGTCAACCAACGCATTGCCGACGAGCAGGCCGACCTTGTGATGGACTTTGATCTGGACAGCAGCAAACCCGGGCAATCCCTGCGCGCCTATGCCCGGCATATTTACCACGTAGACACCAATCCGCGGTTTCTGGAGTTTTTCCGCATGCTGATATCCGAGGCAGGGCGTTTGCCGCAGCTGACAGCGCGCTTGCGCGAGCGGGGTATTGCCACAGTGCTGGGGCGACTGACGGACTTTTTCCAGGGGTTGATTGACGCCAATAAAATGTCTCACCCCGATGCGAGGCAGGCAGCGGTTACCTTTTATGTGCTGGCGAGAGGCAATTTCCGGCCACTGCTGGGAGTGGAGTTTGATTTGGAAGTAGAGTTAAAACGCCTGGATGTCGATATTGATATCTATCTCAAGGGCTCAGGCATTCGCTAGATTGGCATGTCAACTGCTGACTCCAATCACCCTTCATGCGCTTGGTGTTTGAGCGCGCCCAGGTTTGCTCGATTATGCTGAAGGCAATATTGTCTTCAGCACAATCGAGTAATCAACCGAGCGCTTTTGTGCCGTTTGGCGGCTATCAGTCCTGACCGTTGACCTCAGCGACAAAGGCCTCTGCCGTCGGGCTGTTATGAAAATAACGCTCCAGCAGATGGCCGCTTTCAAAGGTGTAGGTTTCGATACTGGGGACAAAGCTGCCGGGCTGGGCAAGGCGGTGATTCTTGACGTAGCAGGCCACTTCGTTGCCGTTAATCAGCACTTCTACCAACTCTATGGCGATGTGTCCGCCCCAGTCATTGCACATTTTGCGCAGCGCCTTGTAGCCGTCGTTGATTTTGGGTGCTCCCACAAACTCAAAGATCAGCCCGTTGGGCGCAATTTCCCGATACAGTGCTTCAAGCTCATCGGCTTTGGCAGCGTTCCACAGTTCGATTTTTTGCGTGAGAAAATCGCGGATGGCAGTTTCATTGGGGTTGGGCATGGTGACTCCGGCAGTAGGCATTTAAGAAGTCGCCACCTTAGCGCCGGCGTTGTAGCGGCTCAATGATTGACTCTTACGCTGAATGCAAAAGCCCTATAGACGAAATGCCAGATAGGGGTCGTTGTCGGGCCAGTGCGGTTTCCTGGCAGTGCCCTTGATAAGAGTGGTACGTGTCCCCATTGGGTGACCTGCCACAGGTTACTCAGGAAATTGCTCAGGTTTTGCACGGCTTGGGGCGGTACCTTCAGGATCAGTCAGCACAATGATGCGAGTGCATTTGCCTCGCTTCGGGGACTCATTCTGGGTTAGATCCCAAGATGATGTCAGCGCTTCCAGGGCGAGGCCTTGGGTTGAGGCTTGCGTCAGCACTACCACTACTGGCTGGTAGCCCGAATTTTGGGCACAAAAAAACCGGGCAGTTTATACCCGGTTTTCTGTAAATGGTGCCCAGAAGAGGACTTGAACCTCCACGACCTTTCGATCACTAGCACCTGAAGCTAGCGCGTCTACCAGTTCCGCCATCTGGGCGTCGAAGGGATACAGCTGACTTCCCGTCGAGGCGCGCACTTTACTGAGCGACCGGACGATTGTCAATTATGAAAATGAAAAATCTGTTAATCTCTTGGAACATTTGATTGTCGCAGACCGAGAGATATCGTTGAAAAAATCATCACTACCCGCTGACCCCAATGCCGAGCGCGAAGCGTCCAACTATGAAAAGCCCATTGCCAGCCGCGAATACATTCTGGAGCTGCTGGGCAAGAGCGTAGGCCCCCTCACACACGAGGAGCTGTGCAAGGTTCTCAAGCTCCGCGATGACGACAGTATCGAGGCCCTGCGCCGCCGTCTTGGCGCCATGGTGCGCGACGGCCAGCTGGTCAGCAACCGCCTGGGGGGCTACGGCACCCTCGACAAGATGAACCTGATCAAGGGCCGGGTTATTGGCCACCCGGAAGGATTCGGTTTTGTGTCCACCGGTGAGCCGCAGGATATTTACCTGTCGAGCCGCCAGATGCGCCGGGTCTTTGACGGCGATGAAGTGCTGGTGCGGATCTCCGGTGAAGACCGGCGTGGTCGCCCTGAGGGCTCCATCGTCGAGGTGGTTGCCCACAATACCGAAAAGCTGGTGGGGCGCTATTTCGTTGAGGGCGGCATGTACTTTGTACGCCCCGACAACCCCCGTATCAGCCAGGACGTGATCGTGCCTCCCGAGGCCAGCGGCAACGCCAGCAGTGGCCAGATGGTGCTGGTGGCCATCACCAGCCAGCCTTCCCGCGATCACCTGCCCCTGGGGCGTATCGTCCAGGTGCTGGGCGAACACCGCGCGCCGGGCATGGAAATCCAGCTCAGCCTGCACAATTACAATATTCCCCATGAATGGCCTCCCCAGATAGAGCCGGAGCTCGCCGCCATTGCCCCGCAGGTGCAGGAGAGCGACTATGCCAATCGTGTCGATCTGCGTGATATGCACTTTGTCACCATTGATGGTGAGGATTCCAAGGATTTTGACGATGCGGTTTACTGCGAACCCCTGAAAAAGGGCGGCTGGCGCAGGAAGAAAGGCGGCTGGCGCCTGATGGTGGCCATCGCCGATGTCTCTCATTATGTGCACCCCGGCAGCGAGCTGGACAAGGAAGCCTGGAAGCGCGGTACCTCGGTGTACTTTCCTGGCCAGGTGGTTCCCATGCTGCCGGAAAAGCTCTCCAACGGCCTGTGTTCGCTCAACCCCCAGGTGGATCGTCTGTGCCTGGTGTGCGACATGACCATCAGCCCCTACGGGGAGGTCACCGGCTACGAGTTTTTTGAGGGGGTGATGCACTCCCGCGCGCGCCTTACCTATACCCAGGTGGCGGCCATGATCGCCCAGCGCGGTGACAGCAACAGCTCGGTTCGCAAGCAGTTTGAAGGCGTTGTCGAGCGTATTGACCACCTCTATGACCTCTACAAGGTGCTGCGCAAATCCCGCGAAGAGCGCGGCGCCATTGACTTTGAAACCGGTGAAACCCGCATCCTCTTTGACGCCCAGCGCAAGATTGAGCAGATCATTCCCCAGACCCGCACCCAGGCACACATGCTGATCGAGGAGTGCATGCTCTCTGCCAACGTGTGTTCGGCAAAATTGCTGGAAAAGAGCAAGCTGCCAGCACTGTATCGCGTCCACGAAGGTCCGGGCGCCGAGAAGCTGGCAAAATTGCGGGAATTTCTCGCCGAACTGGGTCTTGGTCTGGCCGGAGGCGACTCCCCCACCCCGACGGATTACCAGAAGGTGCTGTCACAGGTGGCGGGCCGGGCCGATGCCCACGTGATTCAGCAGGTGATGCTGCGCTCCATGAGCCGCGCCGATTACCGCCCCGAGAACGAGGGCCACTTTGGCCTCAATTACGAAGCCTATACCCACTTTACCTCGCCCATCCGCCGCTACCCCGATCTGCTGGTGCACCGGGCGATTCGCAGCCTGCTGCGCAGCAAGAAGCGCATGCGCGGTTTGCGTCGCGTCGATGGCGCACCACTCCTGACGGCAGCCCGGTCCTATCCCTATGACGCCGCCTGGATGTCAGAGGCGGGCGAACACGCCTCCTTCACCGAGCGCCGTGCCGACGAAGCCACCCGCGATGTGGAAACCTGGCTCAAGTGCGAATACCTGCTCGACAAGGTGGGTGAGGAATACACCGGCATTGTGACCTCAGTGGTGGGCTTTGGCCTGTTTGTGGAGCTCTCCGATCTGTTTGTCGAAGGCCTGATCCATATCACCGGCCTGCCCAAGGATTATTACAACCATGAGCCTGCCCATCACCGCTTGGTGGGCGAGCGCACCCGCAAGGTGTTCCGCCTCGGCGATACGGTGCGGGTGCGGGTGACCCGCGTGGATCTCGAAGAGCGCAAGGTGGACTTTGAACTGCTCGAGGATGAGCGTGGTAAACGCGGCAAGACCAAAGCGGATTCTGAGACTACAGGCAAGCCGCCACGGGACAAGGGTCGCAGCCGTAGTGGGGGCCGCAATGCAGATCGCCCCGCGGGCAAAGGCGGTAAAAGCCGTGATGCTGGCAAGCCGCCGACCGCGAAAGAGGCGGGCTCTGCGGCCAAGGCTGACACTACAGCAAAATCCGGAGCCGTTAAAAAAGCGACAACAGGCAAAAAAAAGGCTCCAGCGGATGAGGGTGGCGCTGCCGACACGGCCAAGCCCAGCGGCAGAACCAGACGCAGAAGGCGCTAGAACATCATGGAAAAAGAGTCAAACCAGCCCGCCGGGCAAGAGTGGGTATACGGGCTGCATTCCGTTCAGGCGGTGCTGAAAACCGAACCGGAGCGAATCACTGAAATCCGCGTGCTCAAGGGGCGCCACGACCAGCGCCTCAACAAGATTCGCGCCCTCGCCGAGCAGCACGACATTCCCATCAGTGGCGCCACCCGCGATGAGCTTGAAGCCCTGGCGCCGGGCAACCACCAGGGGGTCATTGCCCGCTGCACCACTGGCGATGTGCGCGATGATCACTACCTGTTCTCCTTGCTGGAGAGGCTCGATCATCCGCCGATGTTGCTCGTTCTCGATGGCGTGACCGACCCCCACAACCTGGGTGCCTGCCTGCGCACGGCGGATGCCGCCGGGGTCGACGCGGTGATCGCCCCCAAGGACAATTCTGCGGGCATCACCGCCACCGTGCGCAAGGTGGCGAGCGGGGCTGCGGAAACGGTGCCCTTTGTGGTGGTCACCAACCTGTCGCGCACCCTCAAGCAACTCCAGGAGCTGGGTGTGTGGATAACCGGGACTGACGGCGATGCGTCCTCGACGCTGTTTCAGGCCGATCTGAAAGGGCCTATGGCGCTGGTCATGGGCGCCGAGGGCAAGGGTATGCGCAGACTGACAAAGGAACATTGCGACGTGCTGGTCAACCTGCCGATGGCGGGCTCGGTCAGCAGCCTCAATGTGTCGGTGGCCGCCGGTGTCTGTCTTTATGAAGCAGTGCGACAGCGGCAAGGGCATGGCCAGAAAAAGTGAGCCTGGCGAGGATGTGTTGGCTATGAACCTGAACCGCGATCAATGGTCAGCAGCAGTGAGCCACTGGCAAAAGCCAGCAACTATCAACAACTGGAAACAACCAGTCATTAGCTAACACCGGACAATAATGAAAAACCGGCTGATCACAGTACCCAACCTTCTCAGTGGCCTGCGGATTGTTCTGGTCCCGGTGTTGCTCGCCCTCGCCTGGCAACAGATGCAGATTGCATTCCTCGCTGTTCTGGCGGTTTCACTGTTGTCCGATGCGTTGGACGGTTACTTTGCCCGGCTCCTGCACCAGGAGTCGGATCTTGGCGCCAAACTCGATAGCTGGGGCGACCTGCTGACCTACGGCGCCATGATTGCCGGCCTCTATCTGGCCTGGCCACAGGTGTTTGATCGCGAGAGATGGTTTCTGGCGCTGGGCGTGGGGTTTTACCTGTTGCCCACCAGCCTGAGCGTGCTGAAGTTCGGTGAACTCCCCAGTTATCACACCTGGTCAGCCAAGCTGGCCGCGCTGTTGCTGGCCCCTGCCTACTACCTGTTGACCTTGCTGGATATGTCCCTGCCCTTCAGGGCGGTGATCGTGCTGCATGTGTGGGTGGCACTGGAGGGGGTATTGATCGTCTTGATGCTGCGCCGCAACCAGTACAACGTGCCCACTTTTATCCACGCCCGCAACCTGTCGCGGCGGGCGAGGGCGAGTCTGCAACAGCAGTCAGAAAAGCTGCGCGTGCAGCGGGATAAAATGCGCCAACGCCGCGCCCAGCGACAGGACAAGCGTCGGGGCCGTTAATCGAGTCTGCGTATTAACGACAGTGCTGCAAAGTCGGCCCTGACAGCAGGAATCTGCCAAGTTTTATTCTGGCTTGGGGAAAATACAGTGTCGGGCAAAGTCGCTGGCCTCGTTGACGGTCCAGTCACCAGAGGGCTTCTCCTTCATTGCTTCACACCAGCGTTCACTGCCAACTTCCGGTGCGCAGCCACTCAGTGCTGCAAGGGTCAACAACAATGTACAGGTGGACAGCTGCAATCCCGGGCTTTTGATTTTCATGGCATTTCCTTGGCTGGGTGAGATGACGCTATCCTAACAGCTGCCACGGGCCTGTCTACTACCGGGCTGGCAGCGCCGCGTTCCCGACTGTTCAGTCCAGTTCGCCCTGGCACAGGTATTTGGTCTGCATATAATCGTCCAGGCCGTAGCGTGAGCCCTCGCGCCCATAGCCGGATTCCTTGACGCCGCCAAAGGGTGCTGCTTCACTGGAAATCGCCCCCTCGTTGATACCGATAATCCCCGCTTCGAGTTGCCCGGCTACACGCCAGATGCGCTTTACATCGCTGCTATAAAAATAGGCGGCAAGACCGAATGGCGTATCGTTGGCGCGGGCAAGCACATCGGCTTCAGCGCTGAAGCGGAACAGTGGCACCACCGGGCCAAAGGTTTCCTCGCAGCTCAGATCCATCTCGGCATTTGCGTCGGCTATCACGGTGGGCGCGTAGTAGAAGGGGCCGTTGGCAATCTCATCGCGGATCGAGTGGCCACCGGTGATCAGCCTGCCTCCCTTTGCCAGGGCATTTTGCACATGGCGCTCGATTTTCTCGATGGCGCGGCCATTGATCATGGGGCCTATTTCCGCGTTCTCATTGCTGGCGGGGCCAACCTTGAGGGCGGATACCCTGTTGCCGAGACGCTGGGCAAAATCGTCGTAAATGCCGTCGTGAACGTAAACGCGGTTGGGGCAGACGCAGGTCTGCCCGCCATTGCGGAATTTACTGCGCATCAGGCCATCCACCGCGGCATCCAGGTCGGCATCCTCAAAGACGATAAAGGGCGCGTTGCCGCCCAGTTCTAGGGACAGTTTTTTCAGGGTGTCGGCAGATTCCCGGGCGAGGTGTTTGCCCACCTGCGTCGAACCGGTAAAGCTTATCTTGCGCACTCGCGAATCCGCCAGCCAGCTGCTGACAGCGGCAACCGTGTTGTCCCGCGAGGCGGTGATGATATTGAGGACTCCGGCTGGCAAGCCGGCTTCCTCCGCCAGTTTGACCAGTGCCAGCGCCGTCAGCGGCGTGTCCTCGGCGGGTTTCGCCACCACGGTGCAGCCAGCGGCCAGGGCCGGGGCGATCTTGCGGGCAATCATGGCGAGGGGAAAATTCCACGGTGTGATGGCGGCCACCACACCCACCGGCTCCTTGAGAACCATCTGCTTTTTGCCGGGCAGCAGCGCGGGCAGGATGTCGCCGTTGGCGCGCACCGCTTCCTCGGCAAACCATTCCACATAGGAGGCGCCGTAGGCCACCTCGCCGCGGGCCTCGCTGAGGGGTTTGCCCTGTTCACGGGACATGAGTCGGGCCAGATCCTCGCTGTTGTCCAGGATCAGGCTGTGCCAGCGCTTCAGCAGCTGGGCGCGCTCGCGGGCGCTGCTAGCGCGCCAGGCGGGGAAAGCTGCCTGGGCCGCATCCACAGCGGCTTTGGCGTCCTCCGGGCCACTGTTGGGCACATGGGTAAATACCCTGTCAGTGGCGGGATCGCTGACCGGATGCCGGGCGGCGCCCAGAGCCTGCTGCCAGTGGCCGCCGATAAAGTTGCCATCACACATCAGTGCTGGTCGGTTGAGTTCAAGGCTCAGGTGACTGGTCATCGTTAATCCTCCTTTAATCAGGTCGGAATGTATGGGAGCGGCTGTGGCCGCATCACAAATGCAGCTCGGGCTGTGACTCCCTGTTGGCAGGCAGTAACAGGGTGAAGGCGGTGACCTGGTTTGCCGAAGTCACCGCGATGCTGCCGCCATGGATAGTGACGATAGCCTGGACTATCGCCAGCCCCAGGCCAACCCCTTCGCCGCGCCGTGAACGTGCCGGATCGACGCGGTAAAAGCGGTCGAAAATTTTCGGCAACTGGTCGGGGGCAATGGTGGGACCGGGGTTTTCAATCGTGATACGGGCACTGTCACCCTCGTTGGCAATGGTTGCGGTTACAGCCTGGTGTTGCGGTGTATGGCGCACTGCGTTGGCGAGCAGGTTGCCCAGTGCCCGGCGCAACATCGCGCGGTCGCCATGAATCGCTGTTGCCTCACCTTGGAGTGTCAGGGCTACCTCGCGTTCCTCGGCCCAGGCTTCGTAGAAGTCGAACAGGGCCCTGATTTCCGTGGCCAGATCAATATCGACAAAAGCGGGCTTTAACATGCCGTTGTCGGTTTTTGCCAGCCACAACATATCGGCCACCATGGTGGCCAGGCGATCGTATTCCTCCAGGTTTGAATAAAGCACATCGCGATATTCCTCCACCGTGCGCGCCTGGCCGAGTGCTACCTCGGTCTGGGTGGTGAGATTGGTGATGGGCGTACGCAATTCATGGGCAATATCGGCAGAGAAGTTCGACAATCGGGAAAACACATCCTCCATGCCGCCGAGCATGTCATTGAATGACGCAACCAGCTCCTGCAGTTCCTGCGGCACCTTTGCTGTTTCCAGTCGCAGGTGGAGCTTGTCGGTGCGAATGGCGCGAATTTCCGCGCTGAGGCGATGCAGGGGGCGGTGCCCGTACTGCACGGCAAACCAGGTTGCGAGCAGTGTCACCGCGCTGGCAATGATCATGATGATCCACAGAGTGTTGGCAAAATCGGCCATAAACTCGAGATGAAAATCCATACTGCTGGCGACTACCAGCCACAGATCGGCGTCGCTTCCCGCCGCCAGTACGGCAACCCGGTAGGTGCGGTTTGTTTCCGTCCACTGGTACAGGTTGTCGGCAGCAATGTCAGCGACAGTGGGGGCCACGCTGACGAGAGTGCGAAGATCGGGGCCTGCCGTGGCATAGAGCGTTTCGCCATTGCGGCGAAAAACGCCGAAATAAACGCCGTGATGTCCTGACACAACAGCGGGCAGTGTCGCCTTTAAACGGTTGCTGTTTTGAGGCGCTGCGGTGGCCAGTGCCTGTTGAACAGCTTCAGCCACTACCCGCAGTTCGTCGGCGTCCTGTTCGGCAAAATGATTGGCGATGGAGCGCTGGACAATCCAGCCGATGATCAACAGGCAGCACAGGATGGCAACACCTGCCAGGGCCGTTACCCGCAGGGCCAGGGATGCCGGTCGGGAGTCGGCGGATTCATGGTTCATCAGGAATATCCAGCCTGTACCCCATGCCGCGCACGGTATGGATCAGTTTGATTGGATGGGGGTCGTCAATTTTTGCCCGCAGGCGGCGAATCGCCACATCAATCACATTGGTGTCACTGTCAAAATTCATATCCCACACCTGTGAGGCGATCAGCGAGCGCGGCAATACCTCGCCCCGCCTTCTCACCAGCAGTTCGAGCAGGGCAAACTCCTTGGCTGTCAGGTTTACCCTGGTGCCGCCCCGCATGGCCCGTCGGCGGGGAAGATCGAGTTCAAGATCAGCCACCTGGATTCGCTCGGCAACGGCTGCGCCTGTGCCCCGCCGCAGCAGGGTGCGCACCCGCGCCAGCAGTTCGGCGAAGGCGAACGGCTTTACCAGGTAATCATCCGCACCCAGTTCCAGCCCCTTGACCCGGTCGTCAACACTGTCCCTGGCGGTCAGAAATAACACCGGTGTATCCCGGCCGGCGTCGCGCAAGGCTTTGACAATGCGCCAGCCATCCACATCGGGCAGCATCACGTCGAGAATGATCAGGTCGAAGCTTTCGGTCATGGCCAGGTGGTGACCATCGAGGCCGTTGCGGGCCAGGGCAACAATAAAGCCGGCCTCGGACAATCCCTTGTGGAGGTAATCACCGGTTTTGATTTCGTCTTCAACTACCAGCAGTCTCATAAGTGTTGGCTCCAGCAGCAGGGGCGACGGATTGACTGGGTGTTGGAGATGTTAGCGGGTTTTAACAGCATGGTAGACAAACACTCAGATCATGGAGATTACCCCAGCATGACAATTTTGTAATCCACCCGTCATGCCCGGGACAGGGGGCGCTGCCTATGATCAGTTATCAACACTTCGCTGTTCGACACGGGCAAGCGACATTGCAACAGGAACCAGCTCCATGACTGTGAAAGAATTTCCAGCGTCTGGCGTCGCAGATTTTCGCCGTCGACGCTTCGTCCAGGGCCTTGCCGCAGGGGGTGTACTGCTGGGTTTGTCGGGGCTTTCCAGTGTCAGCAAGGCTTTCGCCACTGAAATGCCCAGTGCAGGCAATCAGGCGCCAGTGCTCAGCGGCACCGAGTTCCACCTGATCATTGACCAGTCGCCAGTCAATTTCACAGGCAATCCGCGGATGGCGATCACCATCAACGGCTCCATTCCGGCCCCCACCCTGATCTGGCGGGAAGGCGACACCGTCACCCTGCGGGTCACCAACCGCCTTGCCGAGGATACCTCGATTCACTGGCACGGCCTGATTTTGCCGTTTCAAATGGACGGCGTGCCGGGCATCAGTTTCCCTGGCATTAAACCTGGTGAAACCTTCACCTACCGCTTCAAGGTCAGGCAAACCGGCACCTACTGGTACCACTCCCACAGCGGATTTCAGGAGATGCTGGGCATGTACGGGGCCATTGTCATTGTGCCTGCCCGGGGCGAGCGCATCGGCGCCGATCGCGATCATGTGGTGGTGTTGTCCGACTGGACTGACGCTGATCCCATGGCCGTGTTCGCCCGATTGAAACAGCAGAGCGATTACTACAATTTCAATCAGCCCACTGTTGGCGACTTGGTCAGCGATGTCCGGCGTCATGGGCTGCGCCAGGCTGTCGCCATGCGCAACATGTGGAATGCGATGCGGATGAATCCCACCGATCTGGGGGACCTGTCCGGCGAGACCCTGACGTTCCTGATGAATGGCACAACACCAGCCGGTAACTGGCGGGGGATTTTCAAACGCGGCGAGCGGGTGCGCCTGCGCTTTATCAACGCGGCCAGCAGCACTTTTTATGATGTGCGGATACCGGGCCTGACAATGACGGTGGTGCAGGCCGACGGCCAGGATGTGGAGCCAGTCAGCGTCGATGAATTCCGCTTTGGCCCGGCGGAAACTTACGATGTGATTGTCGAACCCCGGGACGACGCCTATACCATTTTTGCCCAGACCATGGAGCGCAGTGGCTATGCGCGCGGCACCCTGGCGCTGGATGCCAGTCTCAGTGCGCCAGTGCCACAGGTGGATGCGCCGGAAAAGCTGGGTATGACTGACATGATGGGCGCGATGAATCATGGTGGCGGAGATGGTCAGGTAATAAAAGATGACGGAGCGCATGGCGCCATGGCCATGAACCATACCGCCCATCAGGGGCACAGCAGGGGATGGGCGGTGCCATCTAAAACGGTTCGCCATGCCCGCAGCGAGTATGGTCCTTCCGTGGATATGCGGGTGGATATGCCGCGTACCAATCTCGATGATCCCGGCGTCGGTCTGCGCAACAACGGTCGCCGGGTGCTCACTCTTGCCGACCTGCATTCACGGGATGGTGTTATTGATGACCGGCGGCTACCGGTGCGGGAGATCGAGCTGCATCTTACTGGCAATATGGAACGCTACAGCTGGTCGATTGATGGCCTGGAATTTGGCCAGAGCACGCCGGTGCATATGAAGCAGGGTGAACGCCTGCGGGTCATCCTCCACAACGACACCATGATGACCCACCCCATGCACCTGCACGGCATGTGGAGTGATCTGGAGGACGATCAGGGCAATCTGTTGGCGCGCCGACACACCATTCCGGTTCAGCCTGCACAGCGCATCAGCTTCCGCACTACTCCCCATGAACTGGGGCGCTGGGCCTGGCACTGCCATCTGATGTTCCATATGGATGCCGGGATGTTCCGCGAGGTGGTGGTGTCATGAGGGAGATCGCATTCGTCAGCTGTGGGACAAAGGCCGACATCTTCACCGGGCTAATTGTCGTGGTATTTGCCATGGCAACTTTTCTGGCCAATCCGCTCTCGGCACAGGAGCATGGCGACCATGATCCCCATGCCGGGCACAGCATGACCGCGCCAGTCGAACGGAGGCATAACTCCAGAGACGATAGCGGCAAATCTGATGCAGGCAACTTGCGGGGTACAACGCATGGGCACATGCAGGGCGGTTCAGCGCCAGCCGACGCCCGCGATCCCCACGCCTATTCCGCAGGCCACACACTGACCACTGGCCCCTATGCCTTGTCGGATCAGCGCCAGCTTCATTTGATGGACGAGCACAATTTGCACGGTTTTATGTTTGATCGGCTCGAGTATAGCGACAGGAAAGGCGACAACCCGCTCGTCTATGATACCCAGGCCTGGTATGGCCGCACCTACGACCGACTGGTGATCAAGGCCGAAGGTGAGCTGGTCGATGGCACGCTGGAGGAGTCCCGCACCGAACTGTTATGGGGCCATGCCATTGCGGCCTTCTGGGATAGCCAGCTGGGCCTGCGCCATGACAGTGGCGAAGCTGGCGTCGATCGAACCTGGCTGGCCCTTGGCGTGCAGGGGCTGGCTCCCTACTGGTTTGAGGTGGATGCCAGCGTCTATCTGGGCGACAGTGGCCGCAGTGCCCTGCGACTGGAAACCGAATATGACCTGCTGTTGAGCCAGCGTTTGATTCTGCAGCCGCGAGTTGAGTTGAATCTGTACGGCAGGGAAGACAGGGACAACGGCATTGGCAGCGGCCTGTCGGATGTTGCCGCCGGGTTGCGCCTGCGCTACGAATTCAGTCGCCAGCTGGCGCCTTATATCGGGGTGGAGTGGACGCAAAAATATGGCAACAGTGCCGATCTGGCGCGGCAAGACAACAGCCCCGTCAGTGATACCCGCTGGGTAGCCGGTGTGCGGATCTGGTTTTGAACGCTATAGTGTCAACAGCCCCTAGTGACTTAACGACAGGAACCCGTCAATGAAAACATCGAAAAATACCTGCCTGCTGGCATTCCCGCTATTGCTGGTGACCCTCTGGGCTGTCGCCCATGATCCCTCCGAGCATGCTGAAAAGAACGTCAAACCCGACTGTGCAGCCATGGATCATGATGGCATGGACAACAATGATCCGGTGATGCAGGCGATGATGAAGAAGTGCATGTCGGAAAAGTCTGGCAGCGACGATCATCACGACCACGACCACGACCACGACCATGACAAGGGCCAGCAAGACAGCGCAGCCAGCCCGCGGGCGGAGGACAGCCCCGCGTCGGATGAACACTCTGGCCACGGGGATCATTAATAACATCGGCAAGGATCTGTCATCGTGAAATGTGTGAAGAAATTGCTGTTAGTCGCTGTGTTCACTGCCGTGGCAGGTGCGGCGTTCCTGTATTCCGGCGTTTACCCTGTCGGCGCCGATGTAGAGCATCAGCGCTGGGTTTACTGGTTGCTGGAAACCCTGCGTGAACGCTCGATTGCACGGGCGTCGCAGGACATTGAAGTGCCTGCCCTCGACGCCCCCGAACTGTTGCTGGCGGGCGGGCCCGACTATAACGAGATGTGCGCCAGCTGCCATCTCAAACCCGGCAAGGACAACAGCGACCTGAGTATTGGCCTCTACCCGGCACCGCCAAACCTGTCGCTCGGTTCCGACCAGGGGCAGTCCGGCGACGATGCTCAATCAGCGGCTGCCAGGCAATTCTGGATTATCAAGCACGGCATCAAGGCGTCAGGCATGCCCGCCTGGGGACCAACTCACGACGACCAGCGCATCTGGGCCATGGTGGCTTTTCTGCAAAAGCTTCCCGACCTGACACCCGTGCAGTACCAGATCCTGACCGCCAGAAGTGAAAGTGATGATCACGGTCATTAGAACCTGGCGGCAAGGGTTTTTTGTTACGCGTGTTAGGATGTTTCGGTGCTAAAAGGTACCAAGGGCAATTGAAAGACACATGGTAAAAAACTGGGTTCTAATGTTGATGATGGTGCTGGTGGCACTGCAGTCACTGACAGTGATTGCAGACAGCCTGCAACTTCATCCGTCTGATGCCGAGCATGCGCACCACGGAGACATTCATGGTGGCGTTGCCCATGCCAGTCAGCTTGACCCGCTCGAAATCGACAGCGATACCACCGGCCACCCGGACCATGCAGAACACTGCCACACTGGCCACTGCCATGGTTCACTCCTGTTGCTTGTCACTCAGCCCTATGAGCTGAGTTTGCGCTTGCCTTTCACGGACACATCCACCCCTGATGCTGACATATCGTCAGCCCACATTGCAGCCATTCTCCGCCCTCCCATCGTCTGATCCTGCGAAAGCGTTCCCGCTACGGGAAGACTTCTTTTTCTTTCACAGGATATTTCACATGTTGTCTGTAAATCACTTGAAAAGGTGGTGTGGCGCGCACACGCGCCACCTGTTTCTGAACTTGCTGCTTATGGTCTTGCTGGCAGGTGTTGCGCTTGCTGGCCGCGCCGCAGAACCGCAATTAACCCTGGGCCAGGCCATTGCGCGAACACTGGCGGCCAACCCCGATCTTCAGGTCTTTGACTTGCGTTTGCAGGGGTTGGAGGGGCGGCGCTTGACGGCTGAGCAGAGCCCCGGATACGAGCTGGGGGTGGAGGTGGAGAATATTCTCGGTAGCGGGACCTTCAAGGGTGCCGATGCGGTGGAATATACCCTGTCGCTCTCGTCCGTGGTTGAGCTGGGCGGCAAGCGGCTGGCCCGCAGCGGACTGGTCGCCTCCCAATTTTCCCTCACAGAAGCAGAACGTGAGGCTGACACCCTGAATGTGCTGGGACAGGTGACACAAGGCTTCGTCGCCGCGCTGGCGTTGCAGGAAAAACTCAAGCTGGCTGCCGATGCAGTCGAACTGGCGCAAACCACCCACGACATTGTTGCCCTGCGCGCCAGCCGCGGTGCAACGCCCGCTGCGGAAGTGCTGCGCGCCAGGTCCGCCCTGACTCAAAGCCGTATCGAAAAAGCCCGCCTGCAAAGCGAATACGACAGCCGCAAAGTCGCTCTGGCAGCGCTGTGGGGTGAAAGCTCTGTGGATTTTCCTCCTCTGGCCGGGGATTTGTTTCATTTTGGCGCCAGCGACAGTTTCGAGACGTTGTACCGGCAGGCCAGTGAGAACCCGATGATTCAGGTTTACGCCAGCGAGCAACGCCTGCGCGAAGCCGAGGTGCAGTTGGCGCGCAGCCAGTCTCAGGCGGATATCCGTTGGCAGGTGGGTATGCGTCGCTTGGAGGAGACAGGCGATTCAGCCCTGGTGGCCGGGTTGTCGATGCCGCTGTTTGCCGACAGGCGCAACCGCGGCGCAGTGCAGTCGGCAATAGCGGCGCAGGACGAGGTGGAATACCGCAAGCGTGGTGCCCTGGTGCGGCTTCATGGCCGTTTGTTCGAGGCCTGGAGCACGCGCCAGCACAGTATCGATGCCGTCAACCAGATTCGCGGGCAGATGCTGCCCGATCTGACCCGCGCCCTGGGTTTGACTCAGGGCGCCTACGAAAGCGGCCGCTACAGCTATGTGGAGTGGGTTGCTGCCCAGCGGGAACTGTTGAGCGCCCGCGTGGCTCTGGTCGACGCCGCCACTGCAGCGCTACTCAACCAGGCCCTGATCGAACAACTCACGGCGCAGCCCATGGCTGCATCGCCGAGCGCGTTGACGCGCTAACCACACAAGACAGGATTTGAGTCATGCAATTCATTAAACAGCTACTACTGGTGATGGGGTTTGTATGCCTGGCGAGCAGCCCTTTACAGGCTGCCGGAAAAGGTCAGGAACAGGTCGACAGCAAAGGACCACATGGCGGCAAAATACTTGAGCAGGGAAACGTTACAGTCGAACTGGCGATTTTCGAGCAGGGCGTGCCACCCGAATACCGCGCCTGGGTCACCCTTGATGGCAAGCCCGTCACAGGGGACCTTCAGTTAGCCGTTGAATTAACGCGCCTGGGCGGCCAAGTGGATAACTTTACTTTTGTCTGGCAGGACAACTACTGGCAGGGCGATGGGGTGGTGACGGAACCTCACTCCTTTGATGTTGCTGTCATCCTCACGCTGGGGGGCAAGACTTACCAATGGGGGTGGGAGTCTTATGAGGGTCGCATCAGCATCGCTCCGGACATAGCCAGTGCAGCGGGAATCAAGACAGCCGTTGCCGGTCCTGGTGCCATCAGCCGCAAAATCACTACCTATGGAGTGTTGACTGCGGCACCGGAACAGGTCGCCCGGGTTGGCGCTCGCTTTCCCGGCCTGGTGACTCAGGTGAATGTACAACTGGGTGACAGGGTTGCCCAAGGCGACGTACTGGCGGAGGTGGAATCCAATGAGAGCCTGAAAAAATACAGTCTTCGCGCGCCGATCACCGGCGTGGTTATTGCGCGGCTTGTAAACAGCGGTGAAATGGCTGGAGAAGAGGCGCTGTATTCCATCGCCAATCTGGACTCGCTGTGGGCCGAACTGAAAGTCTTTCCCGGTCAGCGCGCCGATGTGCGTGCCGGGCAAACGGTATCAGTGACAGCGCAGGGGTTAGAGCAGCTTGGTACCATCCAGCACTTGCTGCCCACGCCGGGCAACAGTCCTTACACTCTCGCCCGCGTCAAGATCGATAACCCTGAAGGCTTTTTGTCACCTGGGCTCATGGTGGCGGGAGATATTGTGGTGGATGAGGTGGTAGTACCACTGGTGGTGGACAATCGTGCCCTGCAATCCTTCCGCGACTGGACGGTGGTGTTTATCCAGGTGGATGACAGTTACGAGATCCGCCCGCTGGAACTGGGCCGCAGCGATGGTGCTTTCACTGAGGTGCTTGGCGGGCTGCAAGCGGGTGACCGCTATGTGGTGGAAAACAGCTATCTGATCAAGGCCGATATCGAAAAATCCGGCGCATCCCACGACCACTAACAGGAGGCTATGATGATCAATGCCATCTTACGCCTCTCGGTAGAGCGGCGTTTTTTAATATTGTCCCTTATCCTGGTGCTGGTCGGTGTGGGCGTGTGGAGTTTCCAGCGTCTGCCCATTGATGCAGTGCCGGATATCACCAACGTCCAGGTGCAGATCAATACCGAGGCGCCGGGGTATTCACCCCTTGAAGCCGAGCAGCGCATCACCTTTGCGGTGGAAACCGCGCTCTATGGCTTGCCCAACCTTGCCTACACCCGCTCTTTGTCACGCTACGGGCTATCCCAGGTGACTGTGGTATTCAAGGAAGGTACCGATATCTACTTTGCCCGCAATCTGGTGAATGAGCGACTCGGCGCCATCAAAAGCGCACTGCCACCGGGGATGGAGCCGAAAATGGGCCCCATTGCCACGGGCCTTGGTGAAATCTTCATGTATACCGTTGAAGCCGAGGAGGGCGCAACGCTGGCTGATGGCACACCTCTTGATGCCATGGCACTGAGGGAAATTCAGGACTGGATCATCAGACCGCAGCTGGCCCAGGTGCCAGGTGTTATTGAAATCAACACTATTGGGGGTTATGACAAGCAATATCACGTCACCCCATCACCACAAAGGCTGCTGGCTTTTGGCGTCAGCATGGATGAGCTTGCCAGTGCCCTGCGCGCCAATAACAGCAATCGCGGAGCGGGTTATATCGAGCGCAACGGTCAGCAGTTGCTGGTGCGCTCGCCCGGCCAACTGGCCAGTATTGCCGAGATAGAACAGGTAGTGATCGGCAACCGCCACGGTGCGCCGGTGAAGATCGCCGATGTGGCCGATGTGGCTATTGGCAAGGAATTGCGTACCGGCGCGGCCACCCGCGATGGGACAGAGACAGTGCTGGGCACGGCGATGATGCTGGTGGGTGAAAATTCCCGCACGGTAGCGCGGGCGGTGGCCAGCAAACTCGAAGCGGTCAAGCCCTCGCTGCCCCCTGGTGTCAGGTTGGAGGCTGTGTACGACCGCACCACCCTGGTGGACAAAGCCATCGCCACGGTGGAGAAAAACCTGCTTGAAGGCGCACTGCTGGTGATCGTGGTGCTGTTCGCGCTGCTGGGTAATTTGCGCGCGGCCCTGATCACCGCGGCGGTGATCCCGCTGTCGATGCTGGCCACGATTACCGGCATGGTACAGGCCGGGGTGTCGGCCAACCTGATGAGCCTGGGGGCGCTGGATTTTGGCCTGATTGTTGATGGCGCGGTGATTATTGTTGAGAACTGCATCCGTCGACTGGCACAGGCCCAACACGTTCAGGCCCATAATCATGGGGATGGTTTGCTGCCGTTAAAAGAGCGACTCCAGCTGGTCTATGAAGCTACTGCGGAGGTTATTCGTCCCAGCCTCTTTGGCGTTGCCATTATCACCGTCGTCTATCTGCCGATTTTTTCGCTTACCGGCGTTGAAGGCAAAATGTTCCACCCCATGGCAGCCACCGTGGTGATGGCACTGCTGGCGGCCATGGTGCTGTCGCTGACAGTGGTGCCTGCTGCCGTTGCGGTATTTTTGCGCGGCAGAATCAGCGAGAAGGAAAGCCCGATCATCCAGGGTGCCAAGTCGCTCTACAGGCCTGCTTTGCTGGCGGCCATGAAGTTCCGCTGGCTGGTGCTGTCCGGGGCCACGGCGCTGGTAGTGGTTTGCCTGTTGCTCGCCACCACCCTGGGATCGGAGTTTATTCCGCAGCTGGATGAAGGGGATATTGCCCTTCATGCCCTACGCATACCCGGTACAGGGCTGGAACAATCCATCGCCATGCAGGAGCAACTGGAAATGCGCATCAAGGCGTTTCCCGAGGTGGACAAAGTGGTGGCCAAGATCGGCACCCCGGAAGTGGCGACCGATCCCATGCCTCCCAGCGTTGCGGACAATTTTGTGATGCTCAAACCTCGTGACCAGTGGCCAGACCCGAGCAAAACCAGGGCAGAACTGGTGGTGGAAATGGAGGCCGCAGTAGAGGAGATTCCCGGCAACAAATACGAGTTTACCCAGCCCATCGAGATGCGCTTTAACGAGCTGATTTCCGGTGTGCGCGCCGATCTTGGCATCAAGGTATTTGGCGACGATCTGGATCAATTGTTCGCAGCGGCCAATGATATTCAGGCCGTGCTGGAATCCGTCGAGGGTGCAGCGGATATCGGGGTTGAACAGGTCACCGGCCTGCCCATGCTGTCGGTTCATCCCCGGCGAATGGCATTGTCGCGCTATGGTTTGAATGTGGAGGACTTGCAGGATCTGGTGGCAGCGAGTATCGGTGGTGAGAACGTCGGCATGGTCTACGAAGGCGATCGTCGCTTTGAGCTGGTGGTACGTTTGCCTGAAAACTTGCGGCGCAATACTGACAGCCTGGCGCATTTACCCATATCCCTGCCCGATGGTGGTTATGTGCCCTTGTCTGAAGTTGCTACTCTGGAGCTGGCGCCCGCACCCAATCAGATCAGCCGGGAAAATGGCAAGCGTCGCGTGGTGGTAACCGCCAATGTGCGCAACCGCGATCTCGGCGGTTTTGTGGAAGAGGTAAAAACCCGCATCGCCAGTCAGGTCGAACTGCCGCCGGGTTACTGGCTGGATTACGGCGGCACCTTCGAACAACTGGAGTCCGCCAGCCAGCGATTGATGATTGTGGTGCCCATGACCCTGGCAATCATCATTGGCCTGGTGATCATGGCCTTCGGTTCGCTTAAGGATGCCCTGATCATTTTTACCGGTGTGCCCCTGGCGCTGACCGGTGGAGTGATTTCCCTGTGGCTGCGGGATATGCCTTTGTCAATCTCGGCGGGTGTAGGGTTTATCGCCCTGTCGGGTGTGGCGGTGCTGAATGGCCTGGTGATGCTCGCCTTTATCCGCGATCTGTGGCACGAGCAGGGTGACTTGATGACCGCAGTGGTCGAGGGTGCGTTGATACGTCTGCGCCCGGTGCTGATGACCGCACTGGTTGCCAGTCTGGGGTTTGTGCCCATGGCGCTCAATATCGGTACGGGTGCTGAGGTGCAGCGACCACTGGCCACGGTGGTGATCGGCGGGATTATTTCCTCTACATTGCTGACCCTGTTTGTGTTGCCGGTCCTGTATGCGCTGATGCACCGCAAGGAAGTAAATGTTGGTTGACCACTGGCCTGTGGCAACTTACCCCGGCCAGCTCGTTTCAGGCAAGCCGGAACGAATATCTGTTCAATCCCCTATGGCGGGGGGCAGTCATCAAGAGCAGCAGCCTTTATCCTCTGATATAGGCTGTTGTTTCCAGGTTCGCCAGGCATCGCGCAGAACGTCCTGAGCGGTATGCAAAAATATCGCTGCCACCAGGCTGGCAATAATGATGTCCGGCCAGTATGAATCGAGCACAATCACCAGCCCACCGGAAAGGATCACGCCGATATTGCCGATCACATCATTGCGGGAGCACAGCCACACTGAGCGCATGTTGACATCGTCGCCGCGATGCTTGCTCAGCAGGGCCAGGCAAGTGACATTGCCGACCAGCGCCAGAGCCGCAACGGCCATCATTGCCAGGCCAATGGGTTGCGGCTCACCCAGCAGGCTGGTGACAATCGCCATCACCAGGCCCAACGCAAAGATGAGCTGAATCAATCCTTTCACCAAAGCCGCGCCAGCGCGCCACCGCAGGCTGCGGGCGACCACAAACAGGCTGATGGCGTAGGTCAGGCTGTCGCCGAGGTTGTCCGCTGAATCGGCAATCAGCGCCTTGGAGTCGGCCCAGAGGCCGGCGCCCAACTCCACAACAAACATCAGCACATTGATGGCCAGTACCAGGTGCAGGGTCCGGCGTCGTCCTGCAATCGCCAATTGGTCAACCCTGTTGGCATCGCAACAGTTTCCACTCATGTCACCCTCCTGTCGGTGGTTGTATCCTGTTACCCTAAGGTCTGTAGTTGCTACAGAGTCAAGGGGGTGAATGATGTTAATTGGCGAAGTGTCAAAACAATCAGGCTGCCACATCGAGACCATTCGCTACTATGAACGGATCGCTCTGCTGGCGCCGACAGCGCGTACGGAAGCCGGTTATCGTCTCTATAGAGAACAGCATATCCAGCAACTGCGTTTTATTCATCGCGCCCGCGAACTGGGATTTTCCCTTGACGATATTCGCGAGCTGATGTCATTAAAAAGCCAGCCACAGTTGCCGTGCCAGAGTGTGGAGGCAATAACGGAAAAGCATCTGCAAGGAATACAGCAACGCATAGAGCACCTGAATTCAATGGCGCAGGAATTGCGGCATGTCGCCGCCAGCTGTTCTGGCGGTGATATTGCCGAGTGCCGGATTCTGGGCGCGCTGGCCAACCCTGCAAACGCCCACGACGGTAACGTGCCTTGAGGTTTATCGGAGCGGTCAGGCCTTAATTCCCTGGCAGGGCGCCCCTGCCAGGTTTTAGTCAATAGGCAGCCAGGATCGCAAGTATCGACAGCAAAGGTGCGGCGATCGTGCTGCTGGCAATGTTCAGGTCTGGCGGCGGGTTCCCTCTATGAATAACCAGGAAAAGGCATGGCTTCGCAGACTTCTCAGGTAGCCTGAGGCAGGCAATTGCCAAACGGCCGTGCATGCAGGCTTTACAGGCCAATGGAGAGCCATAAGCCCCTTGCATAAGCGCCTCTCATCACCTAAAATCCGCCACCCTTTATGCCCCGGAGTCATCCGGGGTTCCTTGCCACACCGCACGAGCGGGTGGCTACAACCCGTAAGGAGGCTCAATGCGCCACTATGAAGTTGTGTTTATGGTCCACCCGGACCAAAGTGAACAGGTTCCGGGAATGGTTGACCGCTATTCCAAGATCGTCGAAGCCGGCAGCGGCAAGATCCACCGTCTTGAAGACTGGGGTCGTCGCCACTTGGCCTATCCCATCGAAAAAATCCACAAGGCTCATTACGTGCTCATGAACATCGAGTGCGGCCAGGAAGTCCTTGAAGAACTGACGTCCAACTTCCGCTACAACGATGCTGTTTTGCGCAACCTCGTGATCAAGTGCGACGAAGCCAAAACCGAAGAAACGCCGATCATGAAAGCCGAGCGCAGCGAGCGTGCCGAGAAAGAAAGCCGCGAGCGCCGCGAAGCTGACCGCGCTGCCAAAGCCGCCCAGGAAGCTGAGCAGGCTGAGCAGGAAGAAGATGAAGACGACAATTCTGACGAATCCGAGGACGAGTGATGCAACAACAACAGCGTTTTAACCGTCGCCGTAAATTTTGCCGTTTTTCCCAGGAAGGCGCTCCCGAGATCGATTACAAGGATCTCGAAACCCTGAAGGGTTATGTGTCCGAGACCGGAAAAATCGTGCCAAGCCGTATTACCGGTACCAAAGCCCGTTATCAGCGCGAGCTGGCGATTGCCATCAAGCGCGCGCGTTTTCTGGCTCTGCTGCCCTACACCGACAGCCACAAGTAACACGATTGCGAACCGGATTGTTGCGAGAAGGCGGAGCTGGCGATGCGCGTCCTGGCTGAATTTATCATGCGGGGTCGTCTGCAGGCCTCGCTGGTAGCCTTTCTCGGCAATCTGGTGCCTTTGGTCAGTCCCGCCACAGTGGGGCTGGTTACCCTCAGGCACTCCCTGCTCGAAGGCTGTCTGGTGCTCCTGTGGGCCAGCCTGCCGGTGGTGGCGATGTTCTACTGGAGCGATATGAGCGTGCTCCTGGCTGCCACCTCGGTTGTCGGTATGGTGGCAGTGGTTGCCGCCGCCGAGGCGCTCAGGCAGACGCTGTCCTGGTCGCTGGCCCTGATGGTGGCGCTGCTAGCCAGTGCGGCCCTGATGGTGCTGGTATCCATGCTTGCTTCTGGCAGCATGGATACCTTGCTGGTTGACTTGCAGCGCGTGCTGGAAGCCATGAAAGCGAAGACACCAGGGCCTGAATCGGTGTTTTACCTGCTGATTGCGGGTACAGCCATCGGGTTGGGGCTGGAACAGGTGAGCAGTACCTTTGTGCTGGGTTTTTTGTCCTGGCTGACCGTGATGCATGTGGTTGTGAGCCTGATACTGGCGCGCTGGTGGCAGGCGATGCTCTACAACCCCGGTGGATTTCGCAGTGAATTCCACGGCTTGCGTCTCGACAGGGTGGTGGCGTGCGGGCTGGTGGCAGCGATTCTTGGCTGTAACCTGGTGGCTGCCGACTACTCCACCTGGGCGAGCCTGCTGGGTGTGCCGCTGCTGTTGTCGGGGCTGGGCTTTGTTCACTACGCCGTGCAATTCTGGCAGTTGGGCGTGCAGTGGCTGGTGATTGTGTACATCGGGCTGTTGGTGTTTGGCCCGCTGAGTATGGTGCTAATCGGGATCGGTTTTCTCGATAGCTTTTTTGATTTTCGAGTCCAGCTGGCCGCTCGCAAGCGCAAGTGACCGGCTTTGTTGAACACTGCATTGATTGAATGCTGAATAATTGAGGTATCCGAAATGGAAGTAATTCTTCTGGAAAAAGTGGGCAAACTGGGTGCTATCGGCACCAAAGTTAAAGTCAAATCCGGCTATGGTCGCAACTATCTGATCCCTACCGGCAAAGCCATTTTTGCCACTCAGGGCAACATTGCCGCCTTTGAACAGCGCCGTGCCGAGCTGGAGCAGGCCGCTGCCGAGCGCAAGGCCGAGGCTGAAGCCCGCGCCGCCAAACTGGCGACCCTGGGCACTGTCACCATTGGCGCCAATGCCGGTGACGAAGGCAAGCTGTTTGGTTCTATCGGCACCCGCGATATTGCTGCCGCTCTGACTGCTGCCGGTCTTGAAATCAGCAAGAGCGAAGTCAAGCTGCCGGAGGGCGCGATCCGCGACCTGGGCGAGTTTGAAGTCGATATCCAGCTGCACGCGGATGTTACCCAGGCTGTTAAAGTTGTGATTGTTGCCGAGTAAGATTGGCTGCACACCCGCGACACTGCGGCGTTATTTCCTGCGGGGATAACGCCGCAAGCGGCAACAGACCCTCTAACTTCCCGGTGGGCGCTTGATGACTGACCTGTCGCGAAACCACATTGCCGGGCAACAACTCCCCCATTCCCTTGAGGCCGAGCAGGCCGTTCTTGGCGGCTTGATGCTGGCCAATGAATTCTTCGACACCGTCGCTTCCGTCCTGCGCGACGAGGACTTCTACAGCCAGGATCACCGGCTGCTGTTCAAAACCATGCACAGGCTGGCGGCGGAGGAAAAACCCTTCGACCCCATTACCCTGTCGGAAACCCTCAAACAGCACAACGAACTGCAGCAGATTGGGGGTGATGCCTACCTGGTCGAACTGGCCAACAATACCCCCAGTGCCGCCAACCTGCAAGCCTATGCCCAGATTGTGCTGGAGCGCTCCATTGTCCGCCAACTGATCATCGCCACCAGCGAAATTGCCCAGAAGGGCTACAACCCCCTGGGTTGGGACAGTGGCAAATTGCTGGCGGAGGCAGAAAAACGCCTCACCGAAATCATGGAAAATCGCCCCAAGAAGGGCGGCTTCCAGTATGTGAATGACCTGCTGCGCCAGGCCGTAGAGCGCATTGACGAGCTGTTCAACAGCGATACCGATATCACCGGGCTGAGCACCGGTTTTGCCGATCTCGACCAGATGACCTCCGGCTGGCAGAAAGCCGACCTGGTGATTGTCGCCGGTCGCCCCTCGATGGGTAAAACCTCCTTTGCCATGAACATGGTGGAACACGCCACCCTGCACCAGCCCAAGCCGGTGCTGGTGTTCAGCCTCGAGATGCCTGCCAACCAGCTGGTGATCCGCATGCTGTCGTCCCTGGGCAAGATCGATCAGACCCATATCCGCGGCGGCAATATGACTGAGGATGACTGGCCGCGCCTGTCCAACGCTGCCCAGCGCCTCAAAGACCGGCCCCTGTACATTGATGACACCCCGGGTATTACGCCCCTGGAGTTGCGCAATCGCATCCGCCAGCTGGTGCGCGACCGGCGCGAGGTGTTGCGCCAGCAGCAGCCGGGTATCTCTAACGAGGAGCTTGATTCGCTGGCGTTCCCCGCTCTGGTGATGGTCGACTACCTGCAGTTGATGAGTGCCAGTATTCCCGGCGAAGGTCGTGTGCAGGAGATTTCGCAGATTTCCCGCGAACTGAAAACCATCGCCCGGGATTTTGAATGCCCGGTGATTGCCCTTTCCCAGTTGAGTCGGAATGTGGAGCAGCGCCCCAACAAGCGCCCGGTGAACTCCGATTTGCGGGAATCCGGCGCCATCGAGCAGGACGCCGATGTGATCCTCTTTATATACCGCGATGAGGTCTATAACGAAGATAGTCAGGATAAGGGACTGGCCGAAGTCATTATCGGCAAGCAGCGCAATGGTCCCATCGGCACCTGCCGACTGGCCTTCCTGGGCAAATACACCCGCTTTGAAAATCTGGCCAAAGACTATTTTGGTGACAGCCACTAGTATTTCCAGTGGCCCTCCCGGGGGTTCAGGAAATGTTCTCAGGGCAATTTCTCAAGACACTTTTTCAGGACGCTTTTTCAGGTACATATGCAGACATTCCATACGATCAGTGGCCTGCGTGAAGCATTGGCTGGCGAGCGGGCCAAAGGGTATCGCATCGGCCTGGTGCCCACCATGGGCAATCTCCACGATGCCCATCTGGAGTTGATCAACATTGCCAGGCAGAACTGTGACGTGGTGGTGTGCTCGATTTTTGTCAACGCCCTGCAGTTCGGACTCAATGAGGACTGGGATAAATATCCCCGCACGATCGCAGACGATACCCGCAAGTTAACTTCGGCAGGCTGTGACTACCTGTTTCACCCCGCCGATATCGAGATGTATCCCAACGGCCTCGCCACCCAGACCAGGGTGGTGTGCCCGACCATGACCGATGTGTTGTGTGGCGCCAGTCGCCCCGGTCACTTTGAAGGGGTCACCACGGTGGTGACCAAGCTGTTCAACATTGTCCAGCCCGATGAAGCGGTATTCGGCATCAAGGATTTCCAGCAGTTGGCGGTGATCCGGCGCATGGCGGAAGACCTGTGCATGGGGGTAAAAATTACGGCGGCGCCCATTCATCGGGAGACCGATGGTCTGGCAATGAGTTCACGAAATGGCTATATTACCGCCCCCGAACGACCCGGGGTCGCTGTGTTGTACACTACACTGCAATGGATAGCACAATGCATCCGCGAAGGGCGCCAGGATTTTGCTGCGCTGGAGGTGGATGGCGGTAAACGGATAGAGGCCGCCGGATTCAGGGTTGATTATGTTGCCGTGTGCAACAGCAAGACTCTGGAGCCAGCAGCTCTTGATGACCGAGAGATTACCGTGTTGGGCGCCATGTATACCAGCGCCGCACGACTTATCGACAATCTCTCCCTCACACTTGAAGACCGAGGCTAAACCATGCTGAGTACCCTATTGAAAGGCAAGCTGCATATGGCGACTGTCACCCAGGCAGAGCTCTGGTATGACGGTTCCTGCGCCATTGATTCCAGTCTGCTGGAGCTGGCCGGGTTGAGCGAGTTCGAACAGATCGACATCTACAACGTCAACAATGGTGAGCGCTTCACCACCTATATCATCAAGGCCGAACCCGGCTCTGGCACTATCTCAATGAACGGTGCCGCCGCCCGCAAGGTGCAAGTCGGTGACCGGGTGATTATCGCCACCTACGCCCAGTACGATGAGAAGGAAGCGGCAAAGCACAAGCCCAAGCTTGTCTATCTGAATCCCGACAACACTGTCGAGCGCACTTCCAACACCATTCCCGTCCAGATCGCTTCCTGACGCCATTGCCGCCAGCGGGCCTTCTGCCCGCTGGCTATTTCTCTCCTCCCTCAATACTCATTCCTGGCAAGATTGTTTGCAGGCATCTGCAAGCCCAGGCTTGCCCTGCCTGGCTGCATGCTTTGTAATAGGCTGATCAAGTATAAAAGGGGTAGTAGATGAGTGATTTTCCTGTCCATCCTGTAACCGATCAGTGGCGCACAACTGCCCATATCGATAGCGAGACCTACGATGCCATGTACCGGCAATCGGTGGAGCAGCCCGAACAATTCTGGGCCGAGCAGGCAGACATTTTCCTGAGCTGGGAAAAGCCCTGGGACAGGGTGTGCAATGCTGACATGCACAGCGGCCAGGCCGAGTGGTTTGCCGGCGGCAAGCTCAATGTGGCCGTCAATTGTATCGACCGTCACCTGCCCACCCGGGCCGACCAGACGGCGTTTATCTGGGAGGCTGACGACCCTGATCAACACAGGCTTGTCAGCTACAGCGAATTGCATCAGGCGGTGGGGCGGATGGCTAATGTCCTGCGCCAGCGCGGCGTGAAAAAGGGCGACCGGGTATGCATTTATATGCCCATGATTCCCGAAGCGGCCTACGCCATGCTCGCCTGCGCGCGGATTGGCGCAGTGCATTCTGTGGTGTTCGGCGGGTTCTCGCCAGATGCCATCCGTGACCGCATTCTGGATTCCGACTGCCGGGTGGTGATCACCGCGGATGAGGGCCGTCGCGGAGGCCGTGTCACTCCCCTCAAGGCCAATGCCGACAAGGCCATGGCGCAGTGCCCCAATGTGCATACCTGCCTGGTGATCAGGCACACCGGTGGCGAGATCCACTGGCAGGAGAATCGCGACCTGTGGTACCACGAGGCGATTGCTGAGGTCTCCGGGGATTGCCCGGCCGAGATCATGGACGCAGAAGACCCGCTGTTTATCCTCTACACCTCCGGTTCGACCGGCAAGCCCAAGGGCGTGCTCCATACCACTGGCGGTTACCTGTTGCAGGCGGCCATGAGCCACAAGTACAGCTTCGACTACCACGATGGCGATATATTCTGGTGTACCGCCGATGTGGGCTGGGTGACCGGCCACTCCTATATCGTCTACGGCCCGCTCTGCAACGGCGCCACCAGCCTGATTTTCGAGGGCGTCCCGACCTATCCCGATGCCTCCCGTTTCTGGCAGGTGATCGACAAACACCAGGTTAACCAGTTCTACACGGCGCCGACTGCAATCCGGGCGCTGATGGGGGCGGGCGATCACTTTGTCGAAAGGTGCTCGCTGTCTTCCCTCAAGCTGCTCGGCACGGTGGGTGAGCCAATCAATCCCGAAGCCTGGGAGTGGTATTACCGCCTGGTGGGCAAGGGCTGTTGCCCGGTGGTGGATACCTGGTGGCAGACGGAAACCGGCGCCCACATGATTACCCCCTTGCCTGGCGCCACGGATCTGAAAGCTGGCTCTGCAACCCGGCCCTTTTTTGGCGTACAACCCGCATTGCTCGATACTGAGGGCAAGGAGATCGAGGGTGAGGGCGCAGGCCTGCTGGTGATCAAGGCGCCCTGGCCGGCGCAGATCCGCACGGTGTATGGCGATCACCAGCGGCTGATTGACACCTACTATGCTGCCTATCCGGGTTACTACTTTACCGGCGATGGCGCCCGCCGCGACAAGGATGGTTACTACTGGATTACTGGTCGGGTTGACGATGTGCTCAATATCTCCGGCCACCGGCTCGGCACGGCGGAAATCGAGAGCGCCCTGGTGCTGCACCAGGGCGTTGCAGAGGCAGCCGTGGTGGGTTACCCCCACGATATCAAGGGGCAGGGCATCTACGCCTTTGTCACCCTGATGGCCGGGGTTGAGCCGAGTGATGATTTGCGCAAGGAGTTGATCGCTCTGTGTGCCGACGAAATCAGCCATATCGCCAAACCCGATATTATCCAGTGGGCGCCAGGCCTGCCCAAAACCCGCTCCGGCAAGATCATGCGGCGCATTTTGCGCAAGATCGCCGGTAATGAACTGGAAAACCTGGGGGATACATCCACCCTGGCAGATCCTTCGGTGGTGGAGGAGTTGATTGGGAATCGGGTGAATAGATAACGGTCGGAAGTCGGAAGTCGGAAGTCGGAAGTCGGAAGTCGGAAGTCGGAAGTCTGAAGCAGAAGCAGAAGCCCGGTGGCTGGACATCGTGCGAATGCCTGAGCCGGGCCAGGGCTGATCCACAGCACCGGCCCCTCTTGGCGTCAGACTTCAGACTTCCAACGTCAGACCCATCTTTTTCATGTAAAATGCCGCCCTTACTCCAACCAACCCCAATCCCATGCTTCCTGTTATCGCCCTGGTGGGCCGCCCCAACGTGGGCAAATCCACCCTGTTCAACCGCCTTACCCGCAGCCGGGATGCCCTGGTGGCCAACTTCGCCGGTCTTACCCGCGATCGCAAATATGGCGAGGGTAACTACAATGGCCAGCGCTTTATGGTGGTGGATACCGGCGGTATCACCGGCGAGGAGGAGGGCATTGATGCCGCCATGGCGGCCCAGTCGATGCTGGCCATCGAGGAGGCGGATGTCGTCCTGTTTCTGGTGGATTGCCGCGACGGTCTGACCTCCACCGATGAAAATATCGCCCGCCATCTGCGCGAGAGCGGTAAATCCTTCCTGCTGGTCGCCAACAAGATCGATGGCTTCAACCCCGATGTGGCGCTGGCGGATTTCTACCGGCTGGGTTTCGAGGCGATTTACCCCACCACTGCCACCCACGGGCGGGGTGTTTCCTCCCTGATGGAAGCGGTACTTGAGCGGTTTCCCGGCAACACAGGTGCAGAAGCCGCAGAGACCGAAGCCGATGGGTATGAATATGCTGATGCCGATGTCAGTGATGGGGAATACAGCGGGGATGATGAGGACGAAGGCGATCAGGATGAAGAAGGCCTGGTTGATGACGATCAGCAGGCCACAACAGAAGCCGATGACAAGGGCATAAGAATCGCCCTGGTCGGTCGCCCCAATGTGGGCAAATCCACCCTGGTGAATCGCATGCTGGGCGAGGAGCGGGTAGTGGTCTACGACCAGCCCGGCACCACCCGCGACAGTATCTATATCGACTTTGAGCGCGACGGCAAGCATTACACCCTGATCGATACGGCGGGTATTCGCCGCCGCAAGAACGTCAAACTGACGGTGGAAAAGTTCTCCATCGTCAAAACCGTGCAGGCGGTGGACGACGCCAATGTGGTGATTTTGCTGATCGACGCCAGCGAAGGTCTGGTGGATCAGGATATGCACCTGATGGGTTACGTGATTGAAGCAGGCCGGGCGCTGGTGGTGGCCGTCAACAAGTGGGATGGCCTGGAACAGCAGCAGAAGGAGTGGATCAAGACGGAAATGGAGCGCCGCCTGCGCTTTGTGGATTTCGCCGATATTCACTATATCTCGGCTCTCCACGGTTCCGGTGTTGGCAACCTCTACAAGTCGGTCCACAAGGCCTATGCCTCCGCCACCAACAAGCTCAGCACCAATCACCTGACCCGCATCCTCGAGGATGCGGTAGCCGACAATCCGCCGCCGATGGTAAATGGCCGCCGCATCAAGATGCGCTATGCCCATGCCGGCGGCAGAAATCCGCCATTGATTATTATCCACGGCAACCAGCTTGACGAGGTGCCCAACCATTACGTGCGTTATCTGGAAAAAACCTATCGCCGCGCCCTGAAGTTGCACGGCACCCCGGTGCGGATAGAATTCCGCTCCGGTGAAAATCCCTTCGCTGATCGCAAAAACACCCTGACCCCGCGCCAGATCGCCAAGCGCCGACGCCTGATGAAACACGTCAAGGGCCGCTAACGGCCCAACACTCCCTGCCCTTACTCCCGGCCGCTGAGGCTCAGCGGCATGGTGCTGTTTTATTTACGACAAGGAGAAAACCATGAAAAACCTCTTAACCATGACAGCCATCATCATGATCCTGCTGGCGCCCCTGGCCCAGGCCGAAAAAAACTGGCAGGGGGAGGGCGATCTGGCCTTCAACAAATCCTCAGGCAACTCCAAAAGTGAATCCCTGCTGGCAAAGCTCAAGCTGGAATACAACCAGGAGCGCTGGACCCACAGCGGCCAGATCGATGCCATCAATGCCTCATCCGACGACACCCGCAGTGCCGAGGCCTACACGCTGCTGGGTAAAACCGAATATGACATTACCGAGCGGGCCTACGCATTTGGCCGCGGGCGCTACGAAGACAACCGCTTCAGTGGCTATGAATATCAGGCGTCGCTCACCACTGGTTTGGGTATGCATATCATTGCTACCGACATCACCACCTTTGATATTGAAGGTGGCGTGGGTTACCGCCGCAGTGAGGAGCAGGATACTGGTGAAACAGCCAACGAAGCGATTGCCACCGCAGCAGCGAAGTATTACCGCGAACTGACAGAGACCACCCGCTTTGAAAGCGACCTGTTTGTGGAATCCGGCGCCGATAACACCTATGTGGAGTCGGTGCTGGCCATCCGGGTGAAAATCAATTCGCGCCTGGGGCTGAAAGTTGCCTATGCCGTCAAGCACAACACCGATGTGCCGGTGGACACCAAAAAGACGGACACCCTGACCAGCGTTGGACTTAACTACAGTTTCTGATGTGCTGGTGAATTACACCTGCCAGGTTTGACGCTTTACGAAAAAGCGCCGCCTTGCCAGGCATCGGGATGGAGGTTTGGCCTGGCGGCTTAGGTGCAACGCCTCAATCCCCGCCCGTCGCGGGCCGTTTGCTGTTGACCGTGCAGGCCAGCTCGCCGTCACTGACCCGCACATCCAGTGTCTGGCCGGGCTGTACGGCGCTGATGGATCGCACTACACGCTGCTTTTCATCCCTGGCAATGGCATATCCGCGCTCCAGCGTAGCCAGCGGGCTGACAGCATTGAGGGTGGCGGCAAGCCCGCGCAAGCGTTCCTGTTGGCGCAACAGCGCATCACGCTGGGCGCGATCCAGGCGCTTTTTCAGATCAGTCAGTCGTAGCCGGTGCAGATTGAGCTGCTCGCCGGGTTTGATTCCCATAAACAGGGCGTGGAGGCGCGCCAGCCTGGCTTTCTTGCTGTTGAGCAGCCCTGCCATGGCGCGCAGCAGGCGGATCTCGAGGTGATCCAGGTGCTGGGTTTGCTCGCGCAATCGGTCGGCGGGGCTGCGCAGGCGTTTGCTCAGCCACTCCAGTTTTTGCTGGAAGTGCAGTAGATGCCGCCTGGTTTTTTGCAGCAGGGTTGCTTCCTGGTAACGCAAGGCAGCAAGCAGTTGCTCGCCATCTGGGCTGACCATTTCCGCAGCAGCCGAGGGCGTCGGTGCGCGCTGGTCGGCGACAAAGTCGGCAATGGTGAAATCCGTTTCGTGACCCACGGCACTGACAACGGGCAACCCGCTGGCAAAAATGGCCCGGGCGACACTCTCCTCATTAAACGACCACAAATCCTCGATGGAACCGCCGCCCCGGGCCAGCAGCAGCACGTCGCAGCGATTATCGCTATTGGCCACCTCTATAGCGGACACCAACTCATCAGTGGCGTCTTTGCCCTGCACGGCACTGGGGTAAATAGTGACCTCGATCCAGGGGCTGCGGCGCTTGAGGACATGGAGAATATCCCGCACCGCCGCGCCGGTGGGCGAGGTGATAACGCCGATACGGCGTGGATGAGTGGGGATGGCACTCTTGTGGTCTGGATCAAACAGGCCTTCAGCGGCAAGCTTGTTCTTCAGTTGCTCATAGCGCTGCTGGAGCAACCCCGCTCCATCGGGCTCCAGATGTTCAACGATCAGCTGGTAGTCGCCGCGGTTTTCATAGAGGCTCACCCGGCCCCGCACCAGCACCTGGTCGCCATCCTTGGGCGCTTTACCCACCAGCCCATTGCGATTGCGAAACATGGCACAGCGGATCTGGGCGTCGCTGTCCTTGAGGGTAAAGTACCAGTGGCCCGAGCTGGGGCGTGACAGGTTGGAGATCTCCCCCCGCGCCCACAGCAGTGACAGGTGGGTTTCCAGCAATTGCCGCGCACGGCGGTTGAGCTGGGAGATGGTGAATATCTGGCGTTCAGGCAGGGGAGTGGTCATGGCGGCATTGTAGGCTATGGCCGCGCCAGCTCAAACGGTGAACATGAGTGGCCAGGATTCACACAGTTCGCCAGGGAGCAGTAACAGGCATCGCAGCCTTGAAGTGCCTGCGGTTACCAGGCCGCGGAGAACTCACCCGCCAGCCTGCTGAACAGGACCACCCTCCAGGAACAATGATTGCCTGGCCCCCTCACTGACTGCCAGGACGGCGGGATGGGTCAGCTTGCGTTCGATGGAGATTGCGTAGTAGCTCACCAGGACCCCCTCGGCACAGCCGATGATTTCGGCTCCGTATTGATCGCTGATTTCATCGCTCAGTATGGTCGGCGCAGGGAAAATGCCTGCGCCAGCCTTGCCGAAGGCTTTCATCAGCGCGCTGTCGTCGAATTGGCCGACGATATGGGGATGGACCTGTTGCTCGTTGAGCCAGCGCGTCAGCGGTACCTGCAGCGCAGCTTTATCCCCTGGCAGTAAAAGGGGGGCGCCGTGCAGGGACTGCGGAAAATCGGGTCGGTAGCGGGCAGCTAATTCCGGCATCCCGTAAAAGGTGATGGTGCAACTCCCCAGCGTGTGGTTATAGCCTTTTACGCCCAGCTCGGAGGGCAGCGGCCTGTCCGCAATCACCAGATCGAGTTGATGAATGGCCAGTTCTGCGAACAATCGCTCCAGCTTGTCTTCGTAGCAGATAAGGCGCACCGGCTCAGTGAGGGTCATTGCCGGAGCCAGCAGCTGATAGGCGAGGGATTTGGGCACAGCGTCGGCCACTCCCACCCGAAATGACTGCTCTCGAGTACCGGCACCACTGCGTAACGATTGCTCAAGCTCGTTGCCGATCTGGAAGATTTCGTCGGCATGGGACAGCGCGAGTTTGCCCGCAGAGGTCAGCTCAAGCCGTCGGCCTATTCGGCGGAACAGGTCAGTGCTCAATGCCTGCTCAAGTTCGGCCAGTTGGCCACTGATGGTCTGGGGGGTGAGGTGCAGCCGTTCGGCGGCGCGGGTGATACTGCCGGCCTTGGCGACGTTCCAGAAGTAATAAAGCTGCTTGTAATTCAACATGGAGTGGTGGGCTGCTATCAGTCTGTAGCGAATAAATCGCAAAGAATAATCTGCTTTTCTTGATGCAGAAGCAAGCCTAGCATTCACCGCTGTCGTTTCCGCAAGGGGGTTGCAAGCCGATGAGAGATAGATTGACTTCCAGGCCAGATGCCAATCTCCAGTCCTGAAGTGTCAGACCTCAACCTTGAGGCGGACACTGGCGCTGTGTGCTGGTGCAAAGCGACAAGTGAATTTTCCTGTAGCTGCACCAGAGTCGGCGCTACTGGGTGTTTGAATAGTCAATTAGAGCGAGCTTGATATGAGTGGTATTGGTGGGCGTGGAATTCTGACGCAAGCGTCACGGGGTTTTAAACAAATACGAGGGCGGACATGGCTGATGCTGGGGGCGGCGGTGCTGCTCCTTATCGGCCTGCTGCTGTGGGCGGGTATTTCGCTGCTGTCATGGCTGTGGTCGCAGGCGCCGAACGTGACCGGAGCGGGCAAACGTTTTGCTGACGTGGCCATCACCCAGGTCGAACAAGCAGCACCGGGCTTGCGGGAACAGGCCGAGCAGTGGCTGCCGAACGGGTTGCAGGAACAGGCTGAGCAATGGGTGCCCGCGGGAGTGAAGGAGCAGGCCGACAAGTGGTTGCCGGGACTAGCCACAGTTTTGCCGGTGACCGACGTCAGTGGTAGCGATATCGGGCCGGTAGCGCGCTATCCAGGATTGGTACGCAACCACTTTGCGCGCCAGGGGCAGGGGATCGAAGTCGGTTACATCGGGCCTGCGTCTCTTGAGGTCGTGCTGGCCCACTATGTACAGGGTTTCGCTGAAGCAGGGTATGTCCAGGAGGTCATCTCTGCGACAGCGGAGGGCGAACAGCACCGCTTTCAGCGCGACCAGGAAGCCATTGATCTTGCCCTCACACGCCAGCCCAATGGTGTGGTCGAACTGCGCTTGAAACAAGCGTCACCGTAATCATCGCCAAGGGCTTATCAAGGGCGTGTATGACACCAATCGTTCTTTTTCTTGCTACCAGCTGGCCATCGAATCGAGGCGAACTATCATTGCTGGAAGCTGTTCGCCAGTATAGGCAGAAAGCGGGAATCGCCAATCCCGGGGCCGGTATTTACAACTCAACGAATGTTAACGCTTTCGCCACGGGCATGAGCAGGAAGAAGCAGTAAAACACTTGCCTGGCCTGGCCCGGCAGATGCAAACACAATACCTGCCACAGATACAGCAACAGGCTACAACGCTGGATAGGGGCAGGTGATGTCCATGGTGCGCGGGCGGTGATTGGACGCTATGGCCTTTCTTCCCGCAGCTAACAGATGTTTCAGTCAGACTTTTGAGGTTTTGCTTTTATGACGCTTACGATTGTTGTCTTTTTGTTGCTGGGTCTGGTGCTGCTGGTGGCGGGCGCGGAACTGCTGGTGCGCGGAGCATCGCGGCTGGCCTTGCGCTTTGGCATTTCACCGTTGGTGATCGGGCTTACTGTGGTCGCCTTTGGCACCAGTGCGCCCGAGTTGGCGGTGAGTGTACAGTCCGGCCTGGCGGGCCAGTCCGGTATTGCGGTTGGCAATATCGTCGGCAGCAATATTTTTAACGTGCTGATGGTGCTTGGCCTTTCGGCGCTCATCACACCGCTGTTGGTGTCGCAACAGTTGGTGCGGGTTGACGTGCCGCTCATGATCGGCGCATCAATGCTGTTGTGGATCATGGCGCTGGATGGTCGCATCGGTCTCTTCGATGGACTGCTGTTGACCGCCGGTATTATTGCCTACACCCTGTTCGCCATCCGCCAAAGTCGCAAGGAAAGCGCTGCCGTACTCGCCGAGTATGCGCAGGAACTCGGCGAAAGTGGAGGCACCTGGATGGGCCGATTGCCGGTTCAGGTTGCTCTGATCATCGGCGGTCTCGCATTGCTGGTGCTCGGCGCTTATTGGCTCGTTGACAGCGCAGTGGCGATCGCCCGCGCCCTGGGGGTGAGCGAGGTCATCATTGGCCTGACCATCGTTGCCGCTGGCACTTCGCTGCCAGAACTGGCAACCTCGGTAGTGGCGGCTATACGCGGCGAACGTGACATCGCGGTCGGCAACGTGATCGGCAGCTGTATCTTCAACCTGCTTGCGATTGCCGGTATTGCCGCTCTGGTCGCACCGGGCGGTCTTATAGTCGCGACTTCTATGCTGCACTTCGACATCCCGGTGATGTTTGTGGTGGCGCTCGCCTGTCTGCCGATTTTTGCCGCCGGCCATCTGGTGGCGCGCTGGGAAGGAGCGCTGTTTCTTGTCTACTACCTGGCATACGTGCTGTACCTGGTTCTCGCTGCCACCCAGCATGCTGCGCTGCCGCTGTTTAGCACGGCCATGCTTGGTTTTGCCCTGCCGCTCACGGTGGTCACCCTGGTGGTACTGCTGGTGCGTTATCGGACGCAGACGGCGAAGTCACAAGTGTGACAGGTTTTGGTAATGTAACAGGCCCTTAGGCAATTCCCATGATGGTGTGGCGATGAAGAAGGGTATGATGCAGCGGGTAGCGACCCATGCCCAGGCACAACCTGAATCGGGTTAGCCTGCTTCCCCTGTCGGCCCAATGCGACCTGATTGAGTGTTCGCGACAACTATTCCAAGGATTTTCGAGATGACTGAGATCACTGACAACATGCGCAAATATTCCTCTCAGGTGGTGGATGGCGTCGAGGCCGCCCCGGCGCGCGCCATGTTGCGCGCCGTCGGCTTTAGTGATGCGGACTTCAACAAGCCGCAGATTGGCATCGCCTCAACCTGGGCCAATGTCACCCCCTGCAATATGCACATCAACAAACTTGCGGAAGAAGCCGAGAAAGGCGCCAATGCCGCTGGCGGCAAGGCGGTGATCTTCAATACCATCACCGTGTCGGATGGTATCGCCAACGGCACCGAGGGTATGAAGTATTCGCTGGTGTCGCGGGAGGTCATCGCCGATTCGATCGAAACCGTGGTCGGCTGCGAAGGCTTCGACGGCCTCGTTGCTGTGGGTGGTTGTGACAAGAACATGCCCGGTTGCCTGATCGGCATGGCGCGTCTCAACCGCCCGGCCATCTTCGTTTATGGCGGCACCATCAAACCCGGCACTGGCCACTCCGACATTATCTCGGTGTTTGAGGCGGTCGGTCAGCATGCCAAGGGCGGTCTCGACCTGATTCAGCTCAAACAAATCGAAGACACCGCCATTCCGGGGGCAGGCTCCTGCGGCGGCATGTACACCGCCAACACCATGGCCGCAGCCATCGAAGCATTGGGCATGTCGCTGCCGGGTTCCTCGTCGCAGAATGCCATCTCGACAGACAAGTCCTCGGACTGCTTCCGTGCCGGTCAACAGGTGCTGGAGCTCCTTGCCCGCGACATCAAGCCGCGCGACATCATGACCCGCAAGGCCTTCGAGAACGCCATCCGCGTCATCATCGCTCTGGCCGGTTCCACCAACGGCGTGCTGCACCTGTTGGCCATGGCCCATGCCGTGGATGTGCCGTTGTCGCTGGATGATTTTATCGAGATAGGCAAGACCACCCCGGTGCTGGCTGACCTGCGCCCCAGTGGCCAGTACATGATGTCTGAGCTGGTTGCCATTGGTGGCATTCAGCCGCTGATGAAACGCCTGCACGATGCGGGTCTGTTGCACGGCGATACGCTCACTGTCACCGGCAAGACACTGGCCGAGAATCTCGCCAACGTCGCTGATTATCCGGCCGGGCAAGACATCATTCGTCCCTTCGACGACCCCATCAAAAAGGACTCGCACCTGGTTATCCTGCACGGCAATCTGTCGCCGACCGGTGCGGTGGCCAAAATCACTGGCAAGGAAGGTCTGCGTTTTGAGGGCACGGCCCGGGTTTACCACGGCGAGGAAGCCGCATTGGATGGAATTCTCAATGGCGAAGTGGTGGCTGGCGATGTCATCGTTATCCGCTACGAAGGTCCCAGGGGGGGTCCGGGCATGCGTGAAATGCTGTCGCCGACATCGGCTGTCATGGGCAAGGGGCTCGGCAAGGATGTTGCGCTTATCACCGATGGCCGTTTTTCCGGTGGCTCCCACGGTTTTGTCGTCGGACATATCACCCCGGAAGCGTTTGATGGCGGCCCGATTGCATTGGTCGAAAACGGTGATGTCATCAGTATCGATGCCGAAACCCGTGAAATCAGTGTGGCTGTGACAGATGCCGTACTCGCCGAGCGCCGCGCGCGCTGGGTGCAACCGAAACCACTCTATACCCGCGGCGTGCTGGCCAAGTACGCAAAACTGGTCTCCAGCGCCTCTGAGGGCGCTGTTACCGACAAATAAGAGTGGATCACTAATGATGTCTTCAGCGTCGACCTGACGGGAAACCCTGGTTAACAGCGGAACTGACCCGCAGGAAATGCGCAGGACCGACGCTGCAGGCGATGTGTTTGGACCTGATGGTGTAGTGTTTGGACGTTCCCTCAAGGTTGTTTTGGCGAATTTAACATGCATCATGGTCAGTGAGCAGGACGTTTCCGGTTTACCGGGGGTGGCTGCACCGATATAATTGCCCGTTTCCTGTGACGCGCCAGGATGAGAGGGGATATGCCTAGAATTGCCTACGAAGCCTTGACGTTTGACGATGTATTGCTGGTGCCCGGTTACTCCGAGGTGGTGGCGAAGGATGTCAGCCTGAGGACCCGCCTCACCAAGGAGATCTATCTCAATATCCCGCTGATTTCTGCAGCGATGGATACCGTGACGGAATCCCGTCTCGCCATTGCCCTGGCCCAGGAGGGCGGCATTGGCATCATCCACAAGAGCATGTCCATCGAACAGCAGGCCCTTGAGGTTCGCGCCGTCAAAAAATACGAAAGCGGGGTGGTGAAAGATCCCATCTGCATCGATGCCGACGCCAGCATTCGCGACCTCATTGCCCTGACCCGTGCCAACAACATTTCCGGCGTACCTGTACTCAAAAACGGTGAGCTGGTGGGCATTATCACCCGCCGCGACGTGCGTTTTGAAACCAACCTCGATGCTCGTGTCGCGGATGTCATGACCGCCAAGGAGCGCCTGGTTACCGTCAGGGAAGGGGCCGAATCGGAAGAGATCAAAAGCCTGCTGCACCGCTACCGGATTGAAAAAATCCTGGTTGTCAATGACCAGTTCGAGCTGCGCGGCCTGATCACTGTCAAGGATATCGACAAGGCCGAGCAGTACCCCAGCGCCTGCAAGGACGACCAGGGTCGCCTGCGCGTGGGTGCCTCGGTGGGCACCAGCCCTGATACCGACGCCCGCGTCGATGCCCTGGTGGCTGCGGGTGTTGACGTGCTGGTGGTGGACACCGCCCACGGCCATTCCCGCAATGTGCTCGACCGCGTACGTCGCATCAAGGACAAGTACCCGCAAATACAGGTGATCGGCGGCAACATCGCCAGTGGTGAAGCGGCCCTTGCACTCGTTGAAGCCGGTGCCGATGGCGTCAAGGTGGGTATTGGCCCTGGCTCCATCTGTACCACCCGGGTGGTTACTGGAGTGGGTGTCCCGCAGATTTCTGCAATTGCTGAAGCCGTTCGCGTGCTTGACGGTCTCGGTATCCCCGTCATTGCCGACGGCGGTATCCGTTATTCCGGTGATATCTCCAAGGCCATCGTTGCTGGTGCCCACTCAGTGATGATGGGTTCCATGCTGGCCGGTACTGAAGAAGCGCCCGGCGAGATCGAGCTCTATCAGGGCCGCACCTACAAGGCCTACCGTGGCATGGGCTCACTGGGCGCCATGTCCCGCACCCAGGGCTCCAGCGACCGTTACTTCCAGGACTCCAGCGCAGGCGTGGAAAAGCTGGTGCCGGAAGGCATTGAAGGTCGGGTTCCCTACAAGGGATCGGTATCTGCCATCATCCATCAGATGATGGGTGGTCTGCGTTCTTCCATGGGCTATACCGGCTGCATCGATATTGAAACCATGCGCACCAAGCCCCAGTTCGTGCGGGTAACCTCCGCTGGCATGGGCGAGAGCCATGTGCACGATGTGGCGATTACCAAGGAAGCCCCCAACTACCCCGTGGGTAGTCGCTGAGCCCAATCTGTCAAATCACTTTAGCGTTTTAGCATTACAAAGTAGTGCCAACTTGTTGAAACAGTTACCGAGCGGGGCTTTCAAGCCCCGTTTTTAATCGCACAACAGTGACTGATTTCATCCATTCAGCAACGCCGGATTTCAACACCAGAATTCACGAACGAAGAGCCCGCAATGACCCACGATATCCATGCCCAGAAAATCCTGATCCTCGATTTTGGCTCCCAGTACACCCAGCTGATTGCCCGCCGCATTCGCGAGATCGGCGTGTACTGCGAAATCTATCCCTTTGATGTGGGAGATGAGGCCATCCGTGAATTCGGGCCGCGGGGCATTATTCTGTCGGGTGGTCCAGAGTCGGTAACCGCTGGTGAGTTCTCCCCCCGTGCGCCCGGCATGGTGTTCGAACTCGGTATACCGGTGCTGGGCATCTGCTATGGCATGCAGACTATGGCCGAGCAGTTTGGCGGCAAGGTGCAAAGCTCTGACCAGCGCGAATTCGGTTACGCCCAGGTCAAGGTGCAGGGCGATGCAGTATTGCTGCGGGACATCAAGGATCATGTCGATCACGATGACGGCGCTGCCCTGATGGACGTGTGGATGAGCCACGGCGACAAGGTGACGGTTTTGCCCGAGGGTTTTGCGCTGATGGCTTCCACCCCCAGCTGCCCCATTGCCGGTATGTATGCCCTCGACAAGCCCTTCTTCGGTATCCAGTTCCACCCCGAGGTGACTCACACCCTGCAGGGCAAGCGTATTTTCGAGCACTTCGCCTACCAGCTGTGCGGCTGTGAATCCCTGTGGACCGCTGCCAATATCATTGAAGACGCCATCCAGCGGGTACGCGACCAGGTGGGGAGCGACAAGGTGCTGCTGGGCCTGTCCGGCGGCGTTGATTCCTCGGTGGTGGCAGCCCTTCTGCATCGCGCCATCGGCGACCAGCTCACCTGTGTATTTGTCGACAACGGCCTGTTGCGCAAGTATGAAGGCGACCAGGTGATGGACATGTTTGCCAAAAACATGGGTGTGAAGGTCATTCGTGTCGATGCTGAAGCCCAGTTCCTGGGCAAGCTGGCGGGCGTTGCCGATCCCGAAGCCAAGCGCAAGATCATCGGCAACAGCTTTATCGATATTTTTGACGAAGAGGCAAGAAAATTGCGGGACGTCAACTGGCTGGCCCAGGGCACAATCTACCCCGACGTGATCGAATCCGCCGCCTCCAAAACCGGCAAGGCCCATGTGATCAAATCCCACCACAATGTCGGCGGATTGCCGGCGGACATGAAAATGTCCCTGGTGGAGCCCTTGCGGGAGCTGTTCAAGGACGAGGTGCGCAAGATCGGTCTCGAACTGGGTTTGCCCTACGACATGGTTTACCGTCATCCCTTTCCCGGCCCTGGCCTGGGCGTGCGTATCCTCGGCGAAGTGAAAAAAGTCTATGCCGATATCCTGCGCGAAGCCGATGCCATCTTTATCGAAGAGCTGCACAAGGCCGACTGGTACCACAAGACCAGCCAGGCCTTTGCCGTCTTTCTGCCGGTAAAGTCCGTGGGTGTGGTGGGCGACGCCCGCCGCTATGAATGGGTTATCGCCCTGCGCGCCGTGGAGACGATCGACTTTATGACCGCCCGCTGGGCGCATTTACCCTATGAGCTGCTCGAAAAGGTCTCCAACCGCATTATCAACGAGATTAGCGGGATTTCCCGCGTCACCTATGATGTGTCCAGCAAGCCGCCGGCGACGATTGAGTGGGAGTGACCTGAATTTGTAAGTCATTGAAGTATAAAAATAAAATAACTCTCATTGATAATATAATCTACATCATCAATGGTATTTTTCATGGTATTTGTCAACCGGGAATCAGCGCCTGTCAGAAATACCATGTCGGGATTTATGGGCTGATCATGGTATTAATCTGACAGTTACATCGGCGTGCAGAGAAATTCACGTGGGCGTGAGGGTGCGAGCCGCCCGCCCGCAGGGTAAGCCTGACATCAAGCGGGTGCTGCCGTATAGAGCCACCAAGAATCCAGTATAAATATTTACAGAAACTTGCATAATATGGAAGTTAGTGTAAATTATCTGTATGACGCCTCTTACAGAACAGATTTTCACAGCCGGTCTGGCGGATCGGCCTCTATCGGCCAGTCAAGTCGACCGCCTGCTGGGTGGCAGTGATGCGCGCCGCTACGGCCAGGTCAATCGTGCCCTCAAGGCGGGGGAGTTGATCAAGCCACGCCGAGGACTGTATGTCTTGAATCCGGTGTACCGGAAGCAACCTCTGCACCCGTTTGTGCTGGCCCAGCAAATGCGGCCCGGCAGTTATGTCTCGGCCGAATCGGCGCTGGGCTTTCATGGCTGGATCCCCGAATCGGTGCACACCGTGTTGAGCATGGCTCACGGCGGCAAGTCGGTCACCTACCAGCACGCGCAGCTGGGCAAGTTCGAGTTTCGGCGCATGACGACTCATACCGGTTATTTTCTGCAGTCAGTTGCCAGGCATGAGCTGCAGCATCAGGCGGCTCTGGTTGCCGAGCCGTTGCGGGCTCTGCTGGACCTGGTGTATTTGCGCAAGCTGGAATGGCAAGGACTGGGTTTTTTAACAAGTGGCATGCGTATCCATGAGCAGCAACTGCGTTCAGTGACCGGGCTGGATATTACGAGACTACAAGATGTGTACAAAGGCAGGCGGGAACAAGCGTTCCTTACGGAACTGCAAAGGTCACTGGGTTTATGATTGATTTAATTCAAAAGCGCTTGGACAAATACAGAGTCTCCAATCAGATTGAGGAAGAGAATGCGCTCAAGGAAATCGTGCAGGAAATTGTCCTGTTTGCCCTGTGGCGCGCCGGGTTTTTTGAGGTGGCAGCCTTTCAGGGTGGGACGAGTTTGCGGATTTTGCATGGCCTGAATCGTTTCTCGGAGGATATCGACTTTATCTTGCGTGAACCGACTCCGGGATTTCAGTGGCAGCCCTTTCTGGAAAATATCGCCGAGACTTGTAAAGAATTCGGAATCGCACCGGAGATTCTGGACAGGCAGCATATGGATAACAACGTAAAGGCCGCCTTGATTAAGGATACTTCCATAGCGAATCAGTTGAATTTACGTTTTTACAACCAGCAGCGTGGCAAGAAACTGACGATTAAGCTGGAGATTGATGCCAATCCCCCGGCAGGTTCAGGTTTCGAATATACCTATTTGAGTTTCCCCGTTGATTATGAGGTGTGTCATCAGGACCTCGGCAGTAATTTTGCCTTGAAGATGCATGCCCTGTTATGCCGCCCCTATCTCAAGGGACGGGACTGGTATGACTTTAACTGGTACATCGCCCAGGGCATTGTGCCGAAACTTGAATTGTTAAAGAACGCGCTCATGCAGTATGGGGCTTGGCAGGGGCAGGATGTGAATGTGGATCGCACCTGGCTGGTAAATGCCTTGCGGGACAAAATGACAGCGATTGACTGGCGAGATGCTGCAGAGGATGTGGCGAGGTTTCTAAAGCCAATCGAACAGAAGAGCCTGCAGCTTTGGAGCGAGCGATTTTATCTGCACCAGCTTGACCAATTGAATGAGCTGCTTGGTGAAAAATGAAACGCTATTTCCTGTTATGACCATCGACGATCTCAAACAAAAACTGGCTGACATCGACGCTGCCACCTTGCAGGATTTCATTCTCGATCTCTACCTGCACTATCCGGAATTGAACGACAAAATCGAAGCCCTGTTGTTGTATAGCGATCCCGCTGCCCTTGCCAATGCGCTAGGCAAACGGATTCAGTCGCTTCGCCGTGGACGAAAGTTTATTGACTATCGAGCCAGCTTCGATTTTTCGCGGCAACTCGACGCCCTGCTTGCGGACATTGAAAATGGTCTGTTGGCCAACTCACCCAAA
>Ga0209347_1000559_pt1 | contig 89499 bp, 72 predicted proteins | sample AutmiccommuBRH23_FD_187382 | JGI IMG/M metagenome (GOLD analysis project Ga0209347, IMG submission 187382) | Deep subsurface microbial communities from Mt. Terri, Switzerland - Autotrophic microbial communities BRH/23 (SPAdes) (version 2) | ecosystem: Environmental > Aquatic > Deep subsurface >...
ATTAAAGCTATCTATATTTATCCCCTCAACAAAAACTTTCGAGATATTTTAACCCGACCGGATTAATTCCGGTCTTCATTTATTAGGGTTTTAACTTGTTGATGGAGGGTTTACTGAACACTTACAATAATTCTTAAATAACCTTAATTATCTAATGTATTGTTGAGGTGATATATCCATCATGGTACTCGTGCCTTGTTTGTCATTTTCAATGCCTGGTACTCTGATTTTTTACATATCCTTAGGACATAATATCAGGAAAGGAAGTCACTGAATGAGCTATGCTCGATTCTCCTAGAAAAAGAAGGTTGAAGCAATGACACAAACAAAGTATACAATGGTATTGATCGGCAGCAAGGTTAAGAAGGGATGGCGCGGCAGAATCGTTGATACGGTGACCACCACATTCCTGATTGTTTTCATCTGTGCCGCCCTGGTGATCAATCTATTTATTATATTGATCAATGCTTCCACACCTGGTCAAGAGGTCACCATACGCGGGGTAATCCCCTTTGTGTTTAGCTCCAGTACCATGGAACCGGAGATTATGGTTAACGATCTGGCCTATTTTCGGAAAATCGATGTCCAGTACCCCATCGAGGAAAGACAAATCATTCTTTTTGAAGAGAATAATGTCCTCTATGTAGAACGGGTCATTGCAAAATCAGGAACCCAATTGACCGTGGATATTGACAATTATCCCCCTATGTCTCAGATCGGGGCTATGGAGAAAATAGTGACACGACAGGCCGTACACGGCGTATACAGCGGCAGGAACCGCTGGCTGGGAGCGCTGATTCTTTTTGCCAATACCATTGTGGGCAGACTGCTTTTTTTGTTGGTTCCGGCTGTTCTGCTGTTTTATCAGGGACAAATCTATAAGTTTTTTAAAAAAATACAATAAGAAAATTTATAGTCTACCATTGGCAGCTGCCAGACGATGTGTGGTCAAGCTCCCATCGTTCCTATAATGTTATATTGTCGTCCAATCTCCCTCTGTTTCACTAATTAACAATATGACCTAAATATTGCTCATGAAGGACACATAAAGTAAGCTAGTGGTAAGTTAACAGAAAATAATGAATATTACTCAGACTGAATTAAAGATTGAAAACATCGTTGTTTCAAATTAAGGAGGGGTAGTCATGGACTGTGCGAACTGCAAGCTTGACAATGTGTGTTATCAGGGCAAGAGTTGCTACGATCAAGGGTACCAACAGCCTGAATATCTGGAAGAGGAAAACAGGCGGATGTTAGCCACAGCTAGTCGTATAGAGGCAGACTATTATATGAAGATTACCCGTATACAGGAATTGATTAAATTTAGTGAAGCGATGGGTTATCAAAAGCTGGGAATCGGCTTCTGTGTCGGTCTGAGCAAAGAGGTCAAAGAAATTTCTGCCATTTTGGGCAAGCATTTTAAAGTTCATTCGGTATGCTGTAAAGTATGTGGAGTTGATAAAAAGGAATATGAAATACCTAATGTTAAGCCGGAGCGTTACGAAGCAGCCTGTAACCCTGTCGGTCAGGTTAAGTATCTAAATAAGCTAGGCACGCAGCTTAACATTATTGTCGGGCTTTGTATTGGACATGATATCCTTTTTACAAAATATTCTGAAGCACCGGTGACAACCCTGGTTGTTAAAGATAGAGTACTTGCTCATAATCCCCTGGGGGCTATCTACTCCAATTATTGGCGTCGACAATTATAAGACGCACGTCTCGGAATGATCAAGGCCTATATTCTAGGGGCGTTGCAGGGTATAGCATCATGAATGTCGAATATTGGAGATATTATACATACGAGGATCTTGGAGAGGACTTCAATTTATGAGCAAAATTCTTGTGACGTCTGCATACCCAGAATTGACGGTTTTAGTAGAAGAACTTGCCAAACAGTTAAAAATTGAGCTCAACGTGATCGAGGCAGTGCTGGAAGAGGCTGTAGCCGAAGTGGGACATTACCTGGAAACGTCGAATCCAGAAGTGATTGTGAGTAGAGGAGCTACGGCGGAACTTTTGCGACAAAACGTTTCATTGCCAATCGTGACTCTGGCACCAAGTGAGTTTGATATTTTTCAAGCCTTGGCGAAAGCACTGACTGTCAGCCGACAGATCGGATATTTGAACCATCCCAGCTTGAATGATCAGGGGTTTTTGTCTCAGGTCCGTTCTATGCTTGGACAAGAGATAAAGTATTATCCGTATCGGACAATGAATGAATTATCCCTCCAGATGGAAAAAGCGCATCATGATGGTTGTGAAGTTGTGGTGGGCGGCGGTCACTGGGGTTTACGCTTGGCAAACGCCTTTGGGATGGTCGGTATACTGATCTATTCCAGCCGTAGTACAGTCGCCGGAGCCTTGGTCCAGGCGAAGGAACTCGCTGAATTTAGGCAAGTCAAGAAAAGGGAAGAGGAACACCAGCGCAAGGCAAGTGCAGCTAAGGGTTTGGTCGCGCATTTTTCCTTTCGTGACTTGGTCGGGTCAGCCTTGAAAGATACGATTGCCAAAGCGAAGAGATTTAGCCAAGTGGAGGCTACTGTTCTAATTTGGGGAGAAAGTGGGACAGGCAAAGAATTATTCGCTCAAAGCATTCATGCAGATGGTCCGAGGAGAAACGGTCCCTTTGTCCCCCTAAATTGTGTTGCCGTACCGGAGAGTTTGTTGGAAAGTGAATTGTTTGGCTACCATGAGGGAGCCTTTACAGGTGCCAAAAAGGGAGGGAAAATTGGACTTTTTGAACTCGCTAATGGGGGCACCTTGTTCTTGGATGAAATCGGTAAGATGTCACTCAACCTCCAAGCAGGGTTACTCAGAGTGTTGCAGACTAAAGAGGTGCGTCGCCTCGGTGGAGATAGAGTAATCCCTGTGGACGTCCGGATCATTGCTGCCAGCAATGAGGATTTGCAGGCAGCGGTTGACGCGGGTCAGTTTCGTTCCGACCTCTATTATCGTCTTAACGTATTGAACTTATATCTACCCTCGTTGCGTCAGCGCCAGCAAGACATTGCGGATCTAATTGAGTCTATACTGGAAAAGTTAGCTGTTAAGCTTGGCTATCGTCCAGTTCTAGCCAAGGAATTTGCCCAGGCAATTAAAGACTATCATTGGCCAGGAAATGTGCGTCAATTAGAAAATGTTCTGGAACGATATGCGGTGTTGGTAGGTGAAGGGGAACCACTGGAACGATCTGAACTATTAATTTCCTTTCCGGAACTGCGTGATTTACTTGACGGTTCAGAACCAGTAAATGGGATTCCTGAATCCACTATTAAGCCATCGGATTTGGCGATTTGTTCATTAACGAATTCGCCTTCTAAACCTATAAACGATGTTTTCGAGTCAAAGATGATTTGCCAAAGGTCGTCAATTAGTACATGTGAAAATGAGCAAATCCAGGATCTGGTGGTCGGGGAGGATATAATCATACGGTTAGGGACTTTGGAAGACATGGAGCTGCAGTTGATTGATGCTGTTATGCACCGTTGCCGGGGAAATAAAAGCAGTGCAGTGAGTCTATTAAAAATTAGTCGAACTACATTATGGAAGAAATTATCCTTGAAATCGTAACACGACCATCAATATTTACATCATATAAGCTGCGGAGCCATTTCCACTGGTATAACTTTCTTTAGTATAATTGATAGATGATTGGTAGGGCTTAAAATGGAATACATAAGCGGAGTTGTTGAGAGAATTACCTTCGAAAATGAAGATAATGGTTTCAGTGTTATAAAAATAAAATCCAAGGGTTATGCTGACCTCGTAACTGTAGTGGGAAGCCTAGCTGCTGTGAATGTTGGATCAATCATTCGGCTTAAGGGCGAATGGAAGATGGACAGCAAGTTTGGGAAGCAGTTTGCTGCACTGGATTATCGTGAAACTCTTCCGGCAACGGTTGCAGGTATTCAAAAATACTTGGGAAGCGGCCTCATAAAAGGCATCGGACCGGTGTATGCCAAGAGAATTGTTCAACATTTCCAAGAAGACACCTTGAGGGTGTTGGAGGAGGAAGCAGACTATTTAGTCAAAGTTGCGGGCATAGGGCAAAAGCGAGTGGACATGATTAAAAAAGCATGGCAAGAGCAGAAGGAAATTAAGAATGTCATGCTATTCTTACAAAGCAATGGAGTATCTACTGCTTTTGCAGTTAAAATATATAAGACTTACGGAAATGATAGTATTGAAATTGTAAAAACTAATCCCTATAGACTGGCGGATGACATCTGGGGGATCGGCTTTAAAACTGCAGATAAAATTGCCTTACAGATGGGCTTCAATAAGAACTCCTTTGAACGCTGTCGCTCGGGGATTGTCTATGTACTTAACGAACTTTCCAATGACGGACATTGTTATGGCACAAGGGAACAGCTTTTGGAAGAAGCAGAGAAGATCCTAGAACTTGAGAAATCACTGGTTGATTCAACTCTTGCTAGGATGATCGAGGAAAAGACTGTCATTCTCGATGAAGGAGATTCCATCTTTTTACTACCCTTCTATCACAGCGAATTGGGTATAGCGAAGAGAATGAAGGCTATTCTAGCTGTAGATACTCTCTACTCAATGACAAATGTGGATAGTATTGTAGAAACGATACAAAAGGAGTATGACATTAGCTACGACGAGGTGCAAAAGGATGCGGTAAAGACAGCAGCGGCTTCAAAATTCATGGTGCTTACAGGTGGACCTGGAACGGGTAAAACAACCACAACTCTGGCTATTATCAAGGTATTTCAATTACTGGGAGCACGAGTATTACTTGCAGCACCAACAGGGAGAGCGGCTAAAAGAATGTCTGAGACCACAGGGTTAGAGTCGAAAACGATTCACCGGTTACTAGAGTACAAGCCACCTGAAGGTTACAAGAAGAATGCTGAATACCCTTTGGAGTGTGATGTTCTGATTATCGATGAGACGTCGATGGTTGATACCATCCTGATGTACAACCTTCTGAAAGCGGTATCCAATGAAACCGTGGTCATACTTGTTGGTGATGTTGATCAGTTGCCATCGGTAGGCGCTGGAAATGTACTGAACGACATAATTGACTCGGGGATCGTCAACGTCGTTAAGCTCACAAGAATATTTCGACAGGCTCAAGGAAGTGCCATTATCACCAATGCTCATAAAATTAATAAGGGAGACTTTCCTGAACTGAAGGGTAACAGTGATTTCTTTTTTATTGAAGAAGATGAGCCGACCAAGGTTGCCCAAACGATTAAAGAGCTTTGCACTAAGAGGCTCCCCTCTTTCTACAATGTTGACTCTATCAACGACATTCAGGTTCTGTGCCCAATGCAACGGGGAGAAACAGGAGCGGCAAACCTCAATGCGGTTTTGCAGGAGGCACTGAATTCCTCAACTACTTCTATTAAATATGGTGGCACGGTCTACAGACTTGGTGATAAGATCATGCAGATTAAAAACAACTATGATAAGAACGTTTTTAACGGAGATATCGGAAGTATCTCTAAAATTGACACAGAGGAACGAACTCTTGCCTTAAACTTTGATGGGAACGTGGTAGATTACGATGCTACAGAGCTAGATGAAGTCGTTTTGGCTTATGCCACCACAATCCATAAGAGCCAAGGAAGTGAATATATGATCGTAGTGGCACCTTTAACGATGCAGCACTACGTGATGCTTCAAAGAAATCTTCTCTACACTTGTGTTACTAGGGCTAAGAAGGTTCTTGTTCTAGTAGGTACGAAGAAGGCCGTTGCTATGGCAGTTCGAAATAATAAGACGTCAAAGAGGAATACCCGTTTAGCGGAGAGACTACGGGCCGATAATAACAAACGAGGAATACAAAAGCATATCTGAAGATCTGGAGGAAGTGCGAAAGAAAAGGTTGGAGCTTGATAAGGTAATCGAATCGAAGGATGGGTTGAAACAAAGGTTTGACGAAATCCTAGAGACACTAAATAGCAGGGACTCGCTGCTTGAAGAGTTTGATGAAGAAATATTTAATACGTTGGTTGAGAAGATAGACATTCTCACACCAACGCATTTTATTTTTGAGTATGAAATAGGCGGATTAGCAAAGTAACCCGCCCCTTCCCGAACCGTACGAGCGGTAGAGTAGGCACCCAGCGAGTTGCTATCCGAAAATAGTACTTTTCCAAATGCCCCTCTCAGAACGGAGCGTGCAAGTTTCCTGTGCACTCCGCTCGCCAGTGATTCACTATCAGCCGACATTAGCATAACGGCACCTTTCGATTGCCTCTGTCGCCGATGATATCTAATACTTTTTCGGCCTTCTGCATTCCGCATACCTCCAAGCGATTGATATCGTAACCACCTGTCTTCCTTCTCCTGATCTCCCGGGTGTTTTGCTATTAATTTTGTAACCTTTAAATTTATCACACGTATAAGTATTTAGTCAACGATAAATTTTGAATCCTTCCTGCGTAAGTTGAGTATATTAGAATAACGTTCAGGAAATTATAAGAAAGCAAGAAACAAAAGGGAGTGATAAAAATAGTAGATTTAATGGATAAATTGCAAAAAGTAACTGATATCGGTAAGTCAGCCAGGGAAAAACAAAAAATTATTAATGTAGTAGAAGTTTTTTATATTTGGGATGTTTTAGTCACCAAGTTGGATGCCTTGGAAACCATCCAGATTTTTGAACATATGATTGAAGATAATGATTTAACAATAATAAAAAACAAGGTCAAAGAAGGCCTTCTCATAGGAATTGATGATATGGAAGCATTAATGCGCGATTACGATTTGCCTTTTCCCATGAGGCCGCCGGCAGACGTAAGTTCGACAGTTCATTTGGAGGCTGTTAGTGACAGGGACATTTTCCAAATGTTCTATGAAGTTATTGCCGCATTTTTTCCTATTCTTGGCATCGGCTTTATGCAAAGTACCACCCCTGACGTCAGAAAAGGCTTAAAAAATCACTTGCTCTTGACTATGGAATTACAGGAAATGCTGGTTGAATACGGTAAATTAAAAGGCTTTTTAAATCAACCGCCTGTCTATCGTCCATAAAATTAAAAAAAATTGAGGTTGATATCATGAAGATATTAAAGTACATTGGAAAAATCTCTGAAATGGGCAAGTCTCTCAGGGATAAACAAAGAACCATAAATGTAAGCGAGGTTTACCATCTCTGGAATCATTTGATGCAGAGATATAACGTCATATATGTTACCAATCTTTTAAACAGCTTCGTTAAAGATGATGATTTAAAGTTAGTCCTTAATTCTGGCAACAAGACTCTTACTAAGCATATCAAGTTATTAGAAAAAGAGCTTTTGAACTATGGCATTCCTTTATCTCTCAGGCCACCAAAACAAACCCAAAAGACGGTAAATTCCGAGCTGATATCGGACAGGCAGATTTACAGACGGATACTAAGAGGCATTCAGGCCTTTTTACCGGTTCATACCATGGCCTTTATTCACAGTACTTCGCCGAAACTCAGGGATTTGTTCATGTCTTTTATGGTTGAAGAAATGAAGATATATGATGAGTATCTCGAATACGGTAAAATCAAGGATTATTTAATTAGACCACCTGTCTACAGGCCTTAGTTGAAAATAAAGGAGGATTAGTTTTCATGCAAAAACCAACCTATTTTTATATGCCCAGCATTAACCTCATGGGAACAGGATGCCTGAATAATTTTGGCCAAGAATTACATGCCAAAGGATACAAAAAAGCACTCATTGTTACCGATAAAAACTTGGTCAATTTAGGTCATGTGGGAAAAGTAGAACTCATTTTGAAGGATGCAGGTATAACCTACAGCATTTTTGACGGAGTAGAACATCCCAACCCGACTATTTCATTTGTCGAAAATGGTTTAGACCACCTCAAAAAGGGCAATCTTCTCAGAAAAGATTTTGACTTTATAATCTCGGTAGGCGGGGGCACCAATCATGATTGCGCGCGAAGCATAGCCCTGTTGGCGGCAAACGGAGGCAAAATTGCTGATTATGAGGGATTAAGCAAGGTTCCCAAGGCTATCCTCCCCTGGGTCGCCATAAATACTACTTCCGGCTCCGGCGCAGAAGTGACAATTTTTGATATTATCTCTGATGAATCACGAAAGGTAAAAATGGACATCGTGGACCCGCAGATGCTCGCTACCTTAACGGTCAACGACCCTTCCTTAATGACTACCATGCCTAGGGAAGTAACGATTTCTTCAGGTATTGACGTGTTAGCACATGCCATTGAAGCTTATGTTTCTTTTAAAGCCACGCCCGTTACGGACGCTCTGGCTCTGGGAGCCATTAAACTGGTTTTTAACTATTTAAGAAAAGCCGCTGCCAACGGCAACGACACAGAAGCCAGAGAGAAAATGATGTACGCTGAATTCATGGCCGGAATGTCCTTTAATAACGCCGGGGTAGGATATATTCATGCCATAGCCCATCAAATTGGCGGGTTTTCCAACAGGCATCATGGTTTAATTACTGGAGCATTGATCCCTTATGTCCTTAAATTTAACGCTCCGGCGGTACCCGTTGAACGATTTATGGATATAGCCATAGCCATGGGGGAAGAAGATATTACGGAAGATGACGCAGTGGAAACTGTCCTGGCCGCCATTAATGAACTCAATGCCGAACTAGGAATTCCCTCTGATCTTAGTGAGCTGGGCGCAAAAGAAGAAAATGTCGGCCTCATGGCCGAAAATGCTTCAAAGGATGTAGCCGGCCTGACTAATCCAAGACAGGCTACTCTGGAGGATATGATTCAATTAATCAGAACAAGTATGGAAATGGAATCCGGCCAAAAACCGAAATGGGAACTAGATGAACAATTCTTAAATCCAATTGATGCCATGTTGGCTAACAATGCAGAAAGACTGAGTGCCAATGATTCACATATTAACAGGACTTAGAAATCGATCCTATCAGTATTGATGAATTGTTAACTGCCAGAGATGTTTTAGAACTCTGGCAGTTTTTGTTCTCGGACGCAGATGCTAGAATTTGGGGGTGCTAAATGTCGAAAGTATTCGAAGAATCTACCGGGGCAAAGTCTAGCTAGTATGACAGGTGACTGGTATCCCAGTCATGGATGATGGCTCGCTCAGTCGGATCTGTGCAGCACTCATGGATGCTCATAAAGCCATCATCCTTTTACGAAGTTTTTGATATCCTAAACATTTTTTATATTTTCCCCCACTCCCACAATCACACTTAAGATTTCTTTTAGTTCCTCTCCCCACTTAAACTCCCCATTTCTCAGAATCTGGTTTTATCAACATACCGCGTATTCCCGCCGCATCCCCACAACATCTTGGTTAAGTGTTGAAACAAGCTGTTAGTACTTAAAAGTATGGAGAAGGATGCTCAAACACCTGATATGATTATTACTATTTAAATCCACCGCATGTTTAAATTAACTGTAGGGTGTTCTTCGATACCTTCGTATAATAAATAATTTTTTTGAGATGATCTATGTTTCAAATATTGGGCATAGTGTTGCAACCATAACATATGAAATTCTTTATCAAGTTTGAAATCGATTAATTTATCTTTAAGCTTTGACTCTAGATCATTTTCTTTTAGAAGTTCATAATAAGCACTTAAAGCTTTTTCTTCTAGTGAAACCCCTATTTTGAACGTATTTGCCTGACCGGTTAATTCCATAGATTCTCCGATGATACTGCCTGCAATATCTGCTATAGTAGTTGCGATTTTTGGTATTTCAATATTTTCATCTGTAAATATATGAACAAAAAAATCAGTATGTTCTTTGTCAGTTTGGATAATTTTAGATAAAGCTTTATCGAGTAAGCTATTTTGTGTCGAAGATATTTGAGATGTGTAATAATTTATTTGGAATTTTTCTAATTCATATATCTGTTTTAACTGACCGATTATTTGTTTATTATTCAATTTGAAACGCTCCTTGCTAGAAAAAGTTGCTTAGAATTTAGTTTGCCTTTTTTTATAAGATTTATAATTATTTCTATCTATATTGTGAAAAAAATAGAGTTATCAGGACAAGCATTTTTTAGTAAGACACGTAAATACATTCCTGCGTTGATTTTGACTTAGGAGTGTATTTCTTTTTGATTGGGTCTATTTTGCTAGTAGTACGTCAAGAGTTGCAGGCAGTTCGGGGCAGGAGATGGTGTTATCGGAGCCAAGACAAATATTCCAATAAGAGGTGCTTACTAATGGATCCAGTAGCTGAGGATGCCAGTATTTTTGAAAGTTTGGCATTGAAGTTTCCTTCTACCAGGCAGTATCAAATTAAGATAATTACAATCCCAATTCACGAGGGAATTACGTTTGAATACACCCCCTCGGATTTTGCACCCCCAAAAAAGCTAATGCACCCCCCTTGAAAAAGAGCGGGTGCATAATTTAATTGTATCAATTATTGAGTTATTAGACAAATAAGTACTCAATAATTGATACAATTAAAAGTCCAGTAATACTGGGCTTTTCGGCGTTTTAGGGCAGATTAAGCATCGATTAAAGCGATGCTTTTTGTGTTTTCTGCTCCCTTTTCGTTAAAAGATGCACCCCCATTTGGGCAAAATTCCTACCTTTCGTTAAAAAGTATAGGTATCGTTAAAAGGTTTGGAGAATCGTTAAAAAGTATAAGGCATTTTGGGGTTAGCAAAAAATGATCTCTTAAAATTTGCAGGATTTCTAGGGATAAACAAAGAAATTAGTAAATAATGGTTTACGGCTTTGAAATGTCTATTTATTGAGGTGACCACATGGCGTTATTCAAAGATATTCATGCCTTACTTAGAAAAGGTTCATATTGCGTGACCCCGGCACTTGAGACGGTTTGTCTGCTATGCAAGAAAGCTTGATAAAGGCGGGGTTTCAGGTATTGCTTTTGATTATCTTGCAAGATTTTTTATTGGGCAGGCAGTTGATAAAGAATGTTGGAATTCATTCTTGAATTTGAATGCATTGAAAGGCTTACTCAATCTTGAATTTAGGGTCAATCCTGATGAGTACAGTAAATTAGTAGGACGTTATATCTCATACTTGTCTAACATTATGGAGTTCGTTTATAGCGATGTAGCCAAAAAAATAGACATGCTCATTGATAAAGTGAGTAATCGAATTGAATGGAAGGCTTATGAGGATTTTCTTGAGAAACTATCTAAGTCAAATTATAAGTATGATTTTGATACAAGCAATTTAATCACATATGCTGTGTATTTTGCAAAACTTGAAATGATTTATAGATCTAAAGTCATACCCGAGGATATTAACGAGCTCACAAATCTAGATATGGAACAATTTAATGATTTAGCACAGATGTGCAATACATTTTTTAAGAATTTCTTTGATTCAGGATTGGTAACTCAAAAGAGTGATGTTGTATATAATCCAACATTTGGGAAGGTCGGATATCTTGTTGGCGGAGCCGATGCAGATATCTATATTGATGGCGTATTGTATGATTTTAAATCTACAAAGACTAATGCATATAAATGGCAGGATTTTGGGCAGATCATATCATATTATCTATTTTAAGACCTCGGACCTCGGTGCCTGACACCAACTTATCAACTTATTGTTTAGCTTGTGAAAAGGTGGGGACAGGTGCTCGGGTCAGAAAAGGCCTTCGAAGTTCGCCTTCGGGGTCATATTTCCTCCCATAGGGATAATGGAAGATGAAAGAGATCCCTCTATTGTCATAACTCTCCTTATCGGAACTCAAATAATAAGCACAAATTATACAATATTTACCTGTCTGGGTATAAATGATTTTTAAGTTAGTATATAATTTGATACAAAAGGGAGTGATGCTGATGGCTTTGAAACAATCAAAGGTTCAGGTGAACATACCAAACGATTTTGTGGCAATTGTTAATAGTTTAGGGGTCGGGACTTCGTTGGATGACAGGATCAGACTGTCTCTTGCTATAGGGCTTTTGGCAAGCAAGGCCGCCTCGTTAGCCCAAGCAGCGCAACTTTCAGGGCGGTCACTGTTAGATTTTATGGAGATTTGAAAAGCCGAGGATTGCATTGGGGCGAGTATACGGAAGAGCAGCAATCCCAGGATGATGAGTCTCTTAGAAAGTTACTGGATGAAATGGGAGCTGTAAAATGATTAGGGTTGTTTGCAATTACAGGGAAAATTATTAAGGTCCGCCCATATCTCGACGATTTGGTGCAGAGCGGCTACAGGATATCAAAAAAATTGTATGATAGTACGTTGGAAAGAGCAGGAGAAGATACAAAGGGACAGGCAATTTGTTTCATGGAGAAACAATCTACCTGTCCCTTTGAATGTCGATGGATGTGTGAATGTCAGAAGGTTTCATACCAAACAGTGCTTTCAAGATTCTTGCGTAATGTGATGTGTCGATCTGGAGAAAGTGGTTCAGAATCGGCATACCCAATCGCTAGAATATTTACTGGTTCATAGTTGTCCGGTATATTAAATTCAGTTAGTATTACTTTAGCATCGAAATAACAGATCCAACACGTCCCCAGACCCAATTCTGTCGCCTGCAACATCATATGATCCGTTACAATACTAGCATCAATATCAGCGATATCTTTTCCGTCCTGCGGCCTTTTCCACGAAACACTATGGTCAGCACAGATGATCAGCGCAAGGGGCGCGCCGTAGACCTTAGCACCCTTTCAGACAATAAGATTAGGTTTAAACTTCTCCTCGAATGATTTCTCTAAATACCTTTTACTTAGCTTATTATTGACTCAGGCAGTGTGAAAAATACCATATTAATATAACCTGGTTATGCAAACACAAGGTAGTCATAGCACTTTATAAGTCCTAACTAGTATTTATTTTTAAAGGACATTATGTTACAGTTATAAATGTTTTTATTTTAGCAAAATATATAGCTAGCGAGGAGATTGAATGATGGAAAACGGATTAGAGAAAAAATACGGACTTTTAACTGCTATAGCAATGGTTATTGGCATTGTCATTGGCAGCGGCGTATTTTTCAAAGCGGAGAAGGTTTTAACGGCTACTGGAGGTGATCTTCCACAGGGTATCTTGGCCTGGAGCATTGGCGGAATCATAATGATGGTCTGTGCCTATGTATTCGCAACGATGGCCACCCGATATGAGAAAGTGAATGGTATTGTTGATTATGCTGAAGTTGCTCTAGGCAGTAAGTACGGTTATTTTATTGGTTGGTTCATGGCCGCTATTTATTATCCAACGCTCACCTCTGTACTGGCATGGGTATCTGCTAGATACACTTGTGTGTTGCTGGGATGGGATATTGCGGGTAGTGAAGCAATGGCGATCTCTGGGTTTTTCCTGGTCGGGAGCTTTGCTTTAAACGCGCTTTCACCAAAGCTTGCCGGTAAGTTCCAAGTCTCGACGACGATCATCAAGATTGTCCCTCTTGCTCTAATGGCAGTTGTCGGAATCATCGTCGGACTAAGCAATGGCATCTTAGTAAGTAATTTCACGAGTGGTGCGATTGCTGATGTGACGAGTGCCAACCCGCTTTTCACAGCAGTTGTTGCTACTGCTTTCGCATACGAAGGATGGATTATTGCCACCAGTATCAATGCTGAATTGAAGGATGCTAAGAGAAATCTGCCCTTGGCACTTACTTTTGGAACAATGTTTGTTGCGCTCTTATACATTCTGTACTATGTAGGACTGGCTGGGGCTGTGAGTAACAGCGTGATGATGGAAGGCGGCGAAGCGGGAGCAAAGCTGGCTTTTTCTACGGTATTCTCCAGTCTAGGAGGAACAGTTCTGTTCGTATTTGTTGTAATTTCTTGTTTGGGAACGTTGAATGGTTTGATGATGGGCTGCACCCGTGGTTTCTACTCTTTGGCAGCTAGAGATATGGGCCCTAATCCAAAGGTATTTAAAAGCATTGATAAAAACACCAATATGCCAACGAACTCCTCTATCTTAGGTGTACTGCTAAGCGGTATGTGGCTGCTGTACTTCTTCGGTGCAAATCTAACAGCTGTCCCTTGGTTCGGTTCGTTTAGTTTTGATAGTTCTGAACTTCCGATTGTGAGCATCTATGCGATGTATATTCCTATTTTCGTTATGATGATGGTAAAAGAGAAGTCTCTAAACTTCGTTAAACGGTTCCTCATGCCGTCCCTTGCTATCTGTGCCTGTGTCTTCATGGTCGTTGCTGCATTCTATTCCCATGGCAAGGCAGTCTTGTTCTACCTTGTTATTTTCAGCGTGATTATGGCAATTGGTATGCTAATGAATACCAAAAAGAAATAAAATTCCTGACTTAAGGACTATAGCCGTAGCTGGCTATAGTATTGTACAAATCTATGTTTTAAATGAGGAAGGGCAGTATCATCAGGTAGAGGTATTGAAGGAAATAGGGATAGCTCATTCAGAGGTTTTGCAGGGCTTTTGTATGAATCTTGAAGAGTTATTTAAATGATGCCTAAACGTTCTAAATATAAACAAACAGAGGGGATTGAACCGGATATCACGTACAAAAAGTGAACAATTCTTGGATAACGTTCAAATATTAAACAGAAACACCTCTTTATTAGGGGTGTTTCTGTTTTTTTGAGATGGCACAGAATTTGCATATTATATTTCTAAATAATAAGAAAATTCGCGAAAAGAGGGAGAGCAAATTGGGTATTTCTCTGGAACTAGCACGATTTATTAAGCAACTTAACTTTGAATCTTTGCCGGATGAGGTGGTCTTGGCTACAAAGAATGCTTTTCTAGATTGGCTTGGTTCTGCGGCTGCCGGTGCCCAACGAGAGCCAGGACGTATCGTGTTATCGATAGTCGAGGAGCTAGGAGGGAAAGAAGAGGCAACCCTTATCAGCACAGGGGAGAAAACATCTTCCATCCTAGCGGCTATGGTCAATGGGGCAATTTCTCACATTGTGGAGTTAGACGATGTCCATAAGGCCTCGATTATTCATGCAGGAGCGCCTATCATTCCAGCGGCTCTAGCAGCAGTCGAGAAAATTGGAGCGGGTGGTCGTGAACTGATTGAGGGGATCGTTGCTGGCTATGAGGTGGCTATTCGAATAGGGGAAGCAGTTACCCCTGCTCACTACTATTACTGGCATACTACAGCTACAGTGGGTACCTTTGGAGCTGCGGCAGCAGCAGGCAAGATATTAGGACTAAGCGAGGAACAATTGGTCCATACCTTAGGGACTGCAGGTACCCAGGCGGCAGGTTTATGGGAGTTTTTGGCGGATGGTGCTATGAGCAAACATCTTCACCCGGGTAAAGCAGCTCTGAATGGCCTTTTGGCAGCGCTGCTAGCTCGGCAAGGTTTTACTGGGGCAAGTCGGATTCTTGAAGGGGAAAAAGGGTTTGTTCGAGCCACAGCCAAGGAGTACGACCTCAGCAAAATAACCAATGGTCTTGGGCAAAGCTATAAAATCGTCGAAAACTGTATTAAAATCCATGCCTCTTGTCGCCATACCCACCATGCTATTGACCTGGTTTTGGATCTGGTGAAAAAGCATGGCTTAACACCGGCACAAATTGCTAAGATCATCGTTAGGACTTATCCTATAGCCCTTGATCTAACCGGTAATTACCAGCCAGATACGTTATACGCCGCCAAATTCAGTTTACCATTCTGTGTCGCCCTTGCTGCTAAACAACGAAAAGCGGGCTTAAGAGATTTTAACGAACTTACCTTAGTCGACCCGTCGATTCGGACTCTGATGAGTCGTGTCGAGCTGATCGCTGATCAGGAGGTCACAGCACTTTATCCCGCTAAGTGGCCAGCGATCGTTGAAATTACAGACTTGGCTGGACAGATTTACACTCAGCGCACAGATTACCCTGCCGGTGATCCGGAGAATCCCATCAGCCAAGCCGAATTAGAGCATAAATTCCGAGAACTGGCAAGTTCACACTTCGGAGTCCCACGAGTTGAAATGTTGGTGGCTGCAATCCGTCAATTAGAAGATATCACCAACCTCTCCGGCTTATTAGGCAAAGGAAAGGAGGATTAAGGTGGCACATTCATTCTTCTGGCGTAAACTTCACTCCTTATCCGGGATAATCCCTCTGGGCATTTTTCTAATGGTCCATATGTTTATTAATTCGCTGGCCACTTTAGGTCAAGGGGATTTTAACCGTGGGGTTTCTCTCTTGCACAGTATACCCTACTTGTGGTTCTTAGAGCTGGTTGTCATCTTTATCCCAATTCTGTATCATGCGCTTTATGGAATATGGATTGTTTACCTAACCAGAAACAATCTTGAGAACTATCGCTATTTTCGCAACTGGCTATTTTACCTGCAAAGAGTATCGGCCCTCATTACTATGTTGTTTGTGACCTGGCATGTCGTCGTATTGCGCTTTTCGGAAGGTTTAATCAACCGTAACATGGACTTCGAGTTCGTGAGCACAGCCTTGAACCAACCTTTAATACTTATTCTTTACTTGTTTGGTCTGCTTGCTTCATTTGGCCATTTTGCCAACGGTTTGTGGTCATTTCTAGTATCCTGGGGGGTTACTGTGGGGGAACAGGCTCAAAGAACTGCGGCTTATGCATGCTTTGCGGTATTTGTAATTCTGACGGCTGTAGGGATTAATGCCCTGCTAGCCTTCATTTAGGGGAGGGTCGGAGATGAGCGGAAAGGTAATTGTCATCGGGGGCGGCCTGGCCGGCCTAATGTCAGTGATCAAGCTAGCTGAGCGCGGTCAAAAAGTCGATCTATTTTCGTTGGTTCCCTGTAAACGTTCTCACTCAGTATGCGCTCAAGGGGGCATCAATGCTGCTGTCAACACAAAAGGAGAAGGAGACTCTACCTGGGAACATTTTGACGACACGATTTACGGTGGGGATTTCCTGGCTAACCAAACTCCGGTGAAAAATATGATCGAAGCTGCTCCGAGCATTATTTATTTAATGGATCGGATGGGGGTACAGTTTAACCGAACTCCGGAAGGATTTCTGGACGTGCGCCGCTTAGGCGGCGCCAAATACTCGCGTACTGTTTTTGCCGGGGCTACCACCGGTCAGCAATTGATCTACGCGCTGGATGAACAGGTCCGTCGCTATGAGGATGAAGGGTTGGTCACTCGCTATGAAGAGTGGGAATTGCTTTCCTTGGTACGTGATGAGGAAGGAACCTGCAGGGGAGCGGTGGTGCAGGATTTAAAAAGTCTGGAAATCCAAGCCTTTCCGGCGGATGCTGTGATTTTGGCCACAGGAGGTCCGGGCATGATTTATGTGCGCAGTACGAACTCAACCATTAATACGGGGTTTGCTGCCGCCACTGCCTATCTGCAAGGAGCAACTTATGCCAATGGGGAATTTGTTCAAATCCATCCTTCTGCCATTCCGGGGCGAGATAAATTGCGTTTAATGTCTGAATCCATCCGGGGAGATGGTGGGCGAGTCTGGGTCTATAAGGACGGAAAGCCTTGGTATTTCTTAGAGGATTGGTATCCGGCCTATGGGAACATGGTACCGCGAGATATTGCCACGCGGGCCATCTTTAAAGTCTGTGTGGACATGAAGCTGGGAGTGGAGGGAGAAAACAAAGTCTATCTGGATATTACGCATTTAGATCCCCATGAGATCGATCGCAAACTAGCCGGGGTTGTGGACATTTACGAGAAGTTTATTGGAGATGATCCGCGTAAGGTACCGATGCAGACCTTTCCGGCGGTGCATTATTCAATGGGCGGGCTCTGGGTGGATTATAACCAAATGACCAACATACCGGGCTTATTTGCAGCGGGAGAGTGTGAGTATCAATACCATGGTGCCAATCGCTTAGGGGGCAACTCTTTAGTGGCTGCTTTATATGCCGGTATGGTCGTTGGGCCTAAGGCCTTTGAGTATAGCCAGGGACTTAAGCAACGTTACACTGACTTGCCGACAGCCCTTTTTGAAGGAGCCAAAGATCAAGAGATGGCTAAACAGAAGGCTTTGTTTGGGATGCAGGGTCAGGAAAATCCCTACAAATTGCATCAAGAACTTGGGGAGTGGATGGTGGACAATGTCACAGTCGTTCGCAATAACGACGGATTGTTAGCTACCGACCAAAAGATCCAAGAACTGATGGAACGATATAAAAATATTGGGGTAGGCAACGGTGCTGCCTGGGGTAACCAGATTGTTCCGTTTACGCGCCGCCTGTGGGGTATGCTTTCTTTAGCTCGGGTAATTACCCTAGGAGCCTATCACCGCAACGAAAGTCGGGGTGCTCATTATAAACCGGATTATCCGGAGCGCGATGATGAAAATTGGCTTAAAACCACCAAAGCAGCCTGGACGGGGGATGGCCCAAGTTTTAGTTATGATCCTGTGGACATTAGCTTCATAAAACCACGCAAGCGACGCTACGATGTAGCGAAAGAGGTGATCGTGTAGATGTCTAAGGATAGGAAAGATATTAAATTAGTGATTAAACGTCAAGCCAATCCTCAGTCGAATCCCTACAACGAGGAATTTTTAATTCCTTATTTCCCGAAAATGAATGTGGTAGCAGCCTTGATGGAAATCCAGAAAAACCCGGTCAATGCCAAGGGCGAGGTCACAACCCCTGTGGCTTGGGAGTGTAACTGTCTTGAGGAAGTCTGTGGTGCCTGTACTATGGTGATCAATGGTCAAGCCCGTCAGGCCTGTTCCGCTTTAGTCGATCGGCTGACCCAACCCATTCATCTGGCTCCCCTCAGCAAGTTTCCGTTGGTTCAAGACCTTGTCGTGAATCGCCAGGTTATGTTTGATAACCTGCGCAAAGTAAAGGCTTGGATAGAGATTGATGGCACACATGACATGGGCCCTGGACCCAGGGTTTCTCCGCAGGTTCAGGAGCAGGCATATGCTCTTTCTAAATGTATGACTTGCGGTTGTTGTATGGAATCCTGCCCTAATGTCAACTCTAAATCGAAATTTATGGGTCCTGCGCCGATTGCCCAGGTAGATCTGATGAATTCTCATCCAACAGGAGCTTTGCAAAGAGAGAGGAGACTGGAGGCTTTGATGAATGAAGGAGGGATTGCCGATTGTGGCAACGCTCAAAACTGTATTAAAGTCTGTCCAAAGGAAGTTCCTCTCACTCGGTCTATCGCTCGTCTCAACCGAGCTACCATGCTTTATGGGATCAAGGCTTGGCTTAATAAGTGAAGAACCAGAAGAAGAGGGAGTCATAAAAATTGGATAAGCATCCCTATGAAAGGACCGATGGTATGGAACTGCATCAATTTTCGACCGATGTTTTGATTATCGGTGGTGGTTTGGCAGGGTTAAGCGCTGCGGTAGAAGCTGCTGGCAAGGGACTAAAGGTTTCCTTGGTTAGTAAAGGAAAGGCTGGGCGTTCCGGAAACACTGTGCTGACTCAAAATAATATTTCCGTTGTCTGGGATGGCCTTCGAACAGATGATTCAGTCGAGAGATTTATTGAAGATACTCTGACTGGAGGGGGTAACCTCAATGATCGGGATTTAGTCCAAGCACTAGCCACTGAAGCGCTAGAGGCAATTACTTGGTTGATGGAACAGGGTGTTCAGTTCCAAAAGGACAAGGATGATCTCCTGATTAAGGGTTCTCCGGGTCATTCTCGCTTTCGTATCGTTCGGGCAGTAGGGGTATCGAAATCGCCTCACACCATGGGACTGGGCTTATCTGTACCTTTAGCGGACAGGGCCAAAGCACTTGGCGTCGAGTTTATGGAGAATATAGTAATTATCAGCTTATTACTGGATAGTGGTCGAGTATGCGGGGCTATTGGGTTGGACAAAAAGGAGGCAGCGGTTTGCATAGTACATGCTGGCTCAGTAGTCTTAGCAGGGGGAGGGGCTGGAGGTCTCTTCCAACTAAGTACGAATGCTCGAGATGTGTGTGGAGACAGTTACGCCCTCGGATATCAAGCAGGAGCAACTCTACGAGACATGGAATTTATCCAGTTTCATCCTGCTGTCACAGTTGCCACTCCACGATTGGTAATCTCGACGTCACCTTTCGCGGATGGAGCTGTTCTGAGAAATCGCCTTGGTGAAGCCTATATGGTGCGCTATTCTCCTCAAGCAGATATGGCAACAAGGGACGTCATGGCACGAGCGAACTTTAAGGAAATCGCTGAAGGACGGGGTACAGATCGTGGCGGAGTCTATGTAGATTTTTCAGCGGTTCCCGTTGAAGTTATGACCAAAAATTATCAGGATATATGGACTGCTTTCCAAGGTGCAAAGATGATAGAAGTGGCACCCGCTCAGCATTTTATGCTCGGCGGGATTGTGATTGATCCACAATGCCGTAGTACGGTTCCTGGTTTATGGGTTTGCGGTGAAGCAGCCGGGGGTCTGCATGGAGCAAACCGGCTGGCGGGGAATGCCTTGACCGAAGCGGCTTTGTTTGGTCGGCGGGCCGGAAGGTGGGCGGCGGCTGAGTGCGTGCAGCCGAAATCAAGGGTTTTGAGTCGTCTCTTCATGGAGGAGTTTCTGGAAACTAGATTTGGGCAATGGGTTAGTACGGAGCTTTCCCTTAGTCTGGAAGTGTCTTCGTCATGGTCGGAAACCCAACAAGATTTGAAGTGTTCCATGGGGCTTTATGTAGGAGTTATTCGCTCTAAGAAAGGACTTCAGCAGGCCAAAGCGGATTTGTCAAATATCGCGGATCGCTTGAATTCCCAGCCGTTGCGAACCTATGGAGATTTGTTGCAGTATTGTCAGCAGAAAATGATGGTAATTACCTCGAACTTGATTGTTGATGCAGCTTGGCAAAGATCCACAAGTATAGGATCTCATTATCGTGAGGATCGGTAAACTTGTATGTATCTTGTATTGAAGGCGTATCAGCAATGGTCTAAGCGCTAAAACTATGAAAAAGATATTGGGGGGAATTATTTTTGGGTAAATTACTTGAAAATTATAGCAAGAAAATTATCGCTGAGGCTCGTGTTTTAGTTCCTAGGAACGGCGTAGCCCGTAACCCGGAGGAAGCTGTAGAAAAGGCCGATCAGATCGGATATCCCGTCGTGTTAAAGGCCTTGGTTCCGGTAGGAAAGAGAGGTAAAGCAGGGGCTATTAAATTCGCTGACAACCCTGAGGAAGCGGCTTCGTTTACGCAAGAGCTCTTGGCGATGACTGTCAGTCATTTCCCAGTGGACAAAGTCCTTGTCGAAGAAAAGCTAGCCATTGCCAAAGAATGGTATCTATCGATTGCTATTGATAAAAAGGCCCAAGCTCCAGTGATCATCGCCAGTCTTGATGGAGGAGTGGATGTTGAAACCTTAAGTAGGGAACATCCGGAAAAAGTGATCGCCCGTCATATTGATCCAATCTTTGGGATGCCTGATTATGAGGCTAAAGAGATTTGGGCTGATCTAGGTCTGAATGGAAAACCTCTGACCCTGGCGACTCAGACCTTGGTGCGTTTAGTGCGGGTTTTTTTAGAGAAGGATGCCTCAATTTTAGAGATCAATCCCTTAGTTCTCACGGAAGCCGGAGAGGTTATGGCAGCCGCTTCTGTGATGAGTATCGACGATAGTGCCATGTATCGGCATCCGGAATTAGCGAGTATGGTCCAGTTGGGTAGTGAACGCACCTGGCGTCCCCAGACTGAACTGGAAAAGCAAATGGTCGAGGTTAATGAGGCAGATCCCTATCGGGGAACAGCACGTTACACGGAGATGGATGGCGGGGATATTGGCTTTTTATGTGGCGGTGGTGGAGGGAGCTTGCTCTCTTTTGATGCTCTCGTATCCTTTGGCGGAAAACCTGCTAATTATAGTGAAGTTGGAGGAAATCCCCCCGAACGGAAAGTCTATGGGATCACCAAAGGGATACTCTCCAAACCGGGGGTCCGTGGTTTGTTTGTAGCGCATAACATCACGAATAATACTCAGGTTGACGTCATGGCTAAAGGAGTGGTCCAGGCGTTACAGGATTTAGGTAAGGATCCGCATACTTTTCCTGTCGTTGTGCGGGAAGCCGGAGTGAATGACGAAGCTGCCAAAGAGATTTTTACGGCTGCAGGTATCGAGTACTATGGAGATGAGGCTAGTATTACAGAAGCAGCTCAGCGTATGGTTGAACGAATTAAGGGTCTTGTGGCGACAGGAGGGGGGAACTAAATGTCTATTTTACTCGATGGAAATTCTAGAATAGCTATCCAAGGGATTACTGGGCGAGAAGCAGCCATGGTGACAAAACATAGCTTAGACTATGGAACTAAAATCTTAGCTGGTGTAACCCCGGGAAAAGAAGGGCAAGATGTTCACGGCATACCTGTCTACAATACATTAAAGAAAGCAGTTCAAGTACATAGCGTTAATACAACCGTCGTTTATGTACCGCCGGCCTTTGTCTATGATGCTGTCTTGGAGGCTATTGCCGCCGGTATAAGACTGGTGATCATCGCTACAGAAAACGTTCCTCAATTAGATGCCCTGAGATTCTTAGCCAGAGCAAAACAGGCCGGGGTCCAAGTGATTGGACCGAATTCCGTAGGTATGATAACCCCGAAGGATCGAATGAAAGTCGGGGCCATCGGTGGAGACAAGGTTGAGCGTTGCTTTGTACCTGGCCGGATCGGGGTCATTTCCCGCAGTGGTGGAATGACGGCGGAAAGCTCTTGGATGGTAAAAAGGGCTGGTTTTGGGGTGAGTACCTCAATTAGCATAGGAGGGGATGCTCTGATTGGTACCTCCATTAAGGATTTACTGTTGCTTTTTCAGGCGGACCCAGAAACGGATGCTGTCGTAACTTTTTCGGAGCCGGGTACACATTTTGAAGAAGAAGCAGCAGAGCTGCTTAGTAGCGGTGGGTTCACCAAACCGTTGTTTAGCTTTATTGCTGGGCGCTTTACAGAAAGTATGCCGGAAGGTACCGTTTTTGGTCATGCTGGGGCGATGATTTCTGGAGGGGCCGGCAAACCATCTCAAAAAATGGAGAAATTGCGTCAAGCTGGAGCGCATGTCTTGGAACAGTTTGATGATCTAACATTTTTGATGAGAAATATTCTCACACCTACAGATTAAAGAACGGCGTTATTAGCATCGACAAAATGGGCTGTTATAACTTGATGAAGTGAGTCTTTGAAGTGAGACCTATATCCCAGACAAAACAATAAAGAGCCCTCCCATGGCAGAATAAATCTACTAAGGGAGGGCATTTTCATGGGTAGGATTGTCATATTTCGTGTGCTTTGACCAGGATTACAGCTTAAATAACATTTGAGCATACGTGGGAAGCGGCCAAAGGTCTGCGTCAATGATCGTCTCGAGCTTATCTCCATCAAGCCTGAGAGCTCCCATGGCTTTAAAGACAAGATCTCGGTAATAAACGGCTTGCGCATAGGCTTCTGACAGAGTCGTGGCTTCCTGAGTAACGGTTTCCAGAGCACTCAAGTTTGCTTTAAAGGAAACCAGGGTTGAGCAGAGGTCGATCAGGAGGTTTTCTTGTACTGAGACATCGACAGCACTTGAAGCAGATTTTACGGCATTGATCGAATTTGCTAAAACTGTGGAATATTTGACAGCGGCAGGTATAATCTGATGCTTAGCCATGTCGATCATGGTTAGAGCCTCAATGTTAATTTGTTTGGAATACTGCTCCAAGTTGATTTCATAGCGGGATTCCAGCTCTGTTTTATTTAATACTTGATGTTTTTCATAGAGAGCAACTGTGGACTCTCGCAGTAGAACCAGTGAGGCGTCAACTGTGGAAGTGATATTGGGAAGTCCGCGTTTTGTGGCCTCTTCAACCCACTCGTCTGCATAGCCGTTACCATCAAAGAGGATGCGGCTATGGTTGGTGGCAGTTTCCTTGAGGAGTTGTTGAAGGGTTTGAGCGAAATCCTCTGCTTGTTCGAGACGATCTGCAAATTGGGAGAAGACTTCTGCAAAGATCGTATTGAGTACTACGTTAGGACCTGAGATGGATTGGGAAGAAGCTACCATTCTAAATTCGAATTTATTGCCGGTAAAAGCGAAGGGAGAAGTCCGATTGCGGTCCGTAGAGTCTTTACGGAAGGCCGGCAGGGTACTTACACCGCTCATTAATTTTTGCCCTTGAAGGGACCGTTTGACTCCTCCGTTTTGTAACTGTTTAAAAATGTCTGAGAGCTGGTCACCAAGGAATATGGAGATAATGGCTGGAGGGGCTTCGTTTGCGCCAAGACGGTGGTCATTCCCTGGGGTAGCTGCTGAAAGTCGGAGTAATTCGGCATAATCATCGACAGCTTTAATAATGGCACATAATATGGTAAGGAATTGCAAGTTTTCATGAGGAGTATGACCGGGATCCAAGAGGTTAAGTCCATCGTTCGTGGACATTGACCAGTTATTGTGCTTTCCGGACCCGTTGACTCCAGCAAAGGGTTTTTCGTGCAGCAAGCAGACCATGCCATGGCGCAAGGCAACTTTTTTCATGGTATCCATGACAAGTTGGTTGTGGTCGGTGGCGATATTTGTAGTCCCGAAGATAGGAGCCAGCTCAAATTGTCCAGGAGCCACTTCGTTATGCTGGGTTTTAGCAAGAACTCCAAGCTTCCACAAATCGACATTTAAATCATGCATAAAGGCGGCTACCCGAGTTTTTAAGCTTCCGAAGTAATGATCTTCCAATTCTTGACCCTTTGCTGACATGGCACCGAAAAGAGTCCGACCTGTGAGCATGAGGTCCATCCGTTGGTCGAAGAATTTCTTGTCTATGAGAAAATATTCTTGCTCCGCACCAACTGTGCTGGTGACCCGGGTAGAAGATGTATTGCCAAAGAGTCGTAACAAGCGCAAGGCTTGAGTGGAGAGGGTTTGCATAGAGCGCAAAAGAGGAGTTTTTTTGTCGAGTGCTTCTCCAGTGTAAGAGCAGAAGGCTGTAGGAATGCATAACGTTAAGACACCGCCATCTTCTTTTAGAAAAGCAGGAGAAGTGCAGTCCCAAGCAGTATAGCCTCTCGCTTCAAACGTGGCACGAATTCCTCCACTGGGGAAGGAAGACGCATCAGGCTCACCTTGGATTAATTCCTTACCGGAAAACTCCATAACCACAAGGCCGTGCTGGGTAGGGGAAATAAAGGAATCATGTTTTTCTGCAGTGATTCCGGTCATTGGTTGGAACCAATGGGTAAAATGCGTTGCTCCCTTTTCAATAGCCCAATCCTTCATGCTGTTAGCTACAACTTCGGCAACATCTGGGTCAAGAGGAAGGCCCTCTTCAATTGTTTTGCGTAGAGATTTGTAGGTTGCCTTCGGTAAACGCTCTCTCATTACTGAGTCATTAAAGACGTTTTGCCCAAAAATATCCATGTATATAACCCCTTCCATTAGTTTTAGTTTCAAGATTTTGGGTATAAAACAAAAAAACACTCCCTCAAAGATTATACATTAATCTTCAAAGAGCGTCTTTGCTCCATTTGAATATATATAAATTTAACACTTTATTCGTTCGTTGACAAGAGGAAATTAACAAATATACAGTATAAACTTCTGGGAATAAATATGGAATTTAATTTAGAAGGGATTATGACAAAATTGACGAATTAATATATATTATTCAGATTTATCAAAGGGGGGAGTGGCGGTTGAAAATTCCCCATCTAAAATTGGGAACAAAAATCGCAATGCTCTCATTCCTGTTAGTTTTTTTATCCGTCCTTTTGGCGGGAGTGATTATTGTGTCCCGAATTACGGATAAAATGGAACAGGAAATTGGACATCGAGCCATCGCGATTTCACGAACAGTGGCACAATTAGAAGAGGTGCAGGAGAATCTGAGTGAAGCGGATGGCTCTAAGGTAATTCAACCCCTTGCTGAGCGGATCCGTATTGCGACCGGGGTAGAATATATCGTTATTTTTAATATGGAAAAGATAAGGTACTCCCATCCTTATTTAGACCGTATCGGGACCGTCTTTAATGATGGGGATGAGGAACCTTCTCTACAGAGAAAGGAATATCTCTCCCAAGCCGTTGGAGTTATAGGACCGTCTGTGCGTGCTTTCGTACCTGTGCTGACGGATGAAGGCACTCGTCAAGTGGGTGTCGTAGCGGTTGGAATTCTTGTACCTACCATAAGAGAAATAATTAGTACCATAAGACTGGAACTTTATTCTTCCTTATTAATAGGGTTGGCATTAGGCATTCTTGGTTCGTTTTATCTATCCAGCAATATCAAAAAGAATATGTTTTCACTAGAACCTAATGAAATAGCTAGAATGCTAGAAGAGCGCGTGGCAATTTTTCAAGCTATGGATGATGGGGTCGTGGCGTTGGATGTGGAGAACCGGATTACAGTCATTAACCAAAAAGCATGTCGAATGGCTGGGGTTACTGACAAGGTTCTGGGACTTCGATTAAAAGAGCTTGTGGTATTCAATGTTCTTACGGATTTATTAGAAGCCAATGATCCTTCCCAAACAACGGAACTTATTCTTCACCAAACCTGGGTGCTTGTTAATATTTTACCAGTGAGAGTCAAAGATCGAATCGTAGGGCGTGTGATTAGCTTTAAAGATAAAACTGAAGTGCGTAAAATGGCCGAGGAATTAACCGGGGTTAGAACATTTATCGAAGCCCTCCGAGTACAAAATCATGAATCGTTAAATAAATTGCATACTATTGCGGGGCTGATTCAGTTAGGCAAAGCTCAAGTAGCCATGGATTATATTTATCAAGTTACTGAGGAACAACAAGAGGTAACCAGATTTTTAAGCAGCAAGATTAAACATCCCAGCGTCGCGGGGTTACTTTTAGGTAAATATAACCGCGGCAAAGAACTTAAGGTCGATGTTGTATTTGATCCGGATTCTAGTTTATTAGAATTGCCGGAGGATTTTGACGATAACACACTGACCATTATTTTAGGGAACTTATTGGAAAATGCCATGGAAGCGGTTGTGGGCAGCGAGCTAAGAGAAGTTCACTGTCGTATCAAACAAGAACAGACAGAATTAGTTCTGAGTGTTGAAGATACTGGGGTAGGTATTACTCCCGAAAATCAAGCAAGAATTTACCAATGGGGATTTTCAACCAAAGGAACAGATAATCGGGGAATTGGTCTGTCCTTGGTTAGACAAACAGTAGAAATGTTGGGGGGGACTATGGAGCTAGAGTCTGGAAAATGGGGTACGCGTTTTGGAGTTAAGTTACCCTTGAAAATGGTTTAGTCGTAATCGTACTAAGCAACAACGTAGGCAAGAGGTTTGAAAGGGGGTGAAACCATGAATCTGATTGACTTAGTCCTTGTTGAAGACGATCCGATGGTCATGGAAGTCCATGAAGGATTTATCAAGAGAATTGGAGGATTTCGAATTTGTGGTAAGGCTAAAACGGGTAAAATGGCCTTAGAAATCATCCAAGATTTAAGACCACGCTTAGTCATTCTAGATATTTACCTGCCGGATTTAAATGGTATTCAAGTTCTCAGAGAGATTCGTCGTCTAGGGTTACCCACGGACATCATCTTGATCACGGCTGCTCAAGATGTGGCAACGGTTCAAGCCGGTTTGCGCTTTGGAGTGGTAGATTATATTATTAAACCTTTTAAATATGATCGGATCCATACTGCTCTTAACAATTATTATTCATACTCAGAGCAGTTTCGAAATCGCTGGGAAATGAATCAAGAGGATCTGGACCGTTTGATTAAGATTCATCCCCCTCATGAATCGACCTTAAATCGTAGTCGCGAAGATTTACCCAAAGGATTACGTGAGATTACTTTACAACAAGTTTACAATTTTCTTAAAGAAAGCCAGGTAGGACTATCCTCAGAGGAAGTTGCCGAAGGAGCGGGTTTAGCGCGTGTCACCGCGCGTAGGTATTTAGAGTATCTGGAAAAAAATAACCGAGTGTTATTGGAGACCCAATATGGCACTGTAGGTAGACCCATCAACAAATACAAAGTTGTACTTTAGAGTGCAACTTTTTTTTAATTAAAATTAGTGAGTAGACGTTGTGCTGTAGACCAATATGACCTTAATTATATCAAAAGGACCTAAAGATTGTGAATAATCTGAAAATACAATACAATACAAATATTCATAAAACAGAATCAGAAGGAGTAAAACCTATGGCTAGAAATAGCTGGCTTTTCATCCTCCTCATCGTTGTATTTGGATTATCAGGGTGTGGTACTAGGGTCTTCGATGGGCAGCAAGTCAATAAAGAAGAAAAGATTATCATTAAATTTTCCCACGTGGTTGAGGAAAACACACCCAAAGGTTTAGCGGCCATACGTTTTGCGAATCTAATCAGGGAGAGGTCTGGCGGTTCGATTGAAGTTCAAGTGTTTCCAAATTCTCAGCTCTTCAAAGATGGTGAAGAATTTGAGGCCTTGAGCAGGGGAGATGTGCAAATGATTGCTCCGGCGACCTCTAAAGTTTCTCAATTATTTCCTCAATGGCAGATCTGGGATCTTCCCTACTTTTTTTCTAATCTGGAGAGTGTTCATCAAATCATGGATGGTCCATTAGGTAAGACATTACTTACTCAATTAGAGGAGAAAAATATGAAGGGACTGGTGATGTGGGATAACGGCTTTAAACACTTAACCAATAACGATCATCCCATCGTCAAACCAAGTGATTTAGAAGGGTTGCGTTTTCGAATCATGTCGCAGGGAGTTTTAGAAGAGCAATTTCAGGCTTTTGGAGCCGACACACTCTTTCTTCCTTTTAATGATGTTTATACGGCTTTGGCAGAAGGGAGAGTTCAAGGACAAGAAAATACAATCTCCAATATTTACTCAAAGGATTTTGATCAAGTGCAGAATTTCTTAACCCTTAGCCAACATGGATTTTTAGGGTATGCCGTCATCGTAAATCAGGAATTTTGGAATCAACTTTCCAGTCAGTCCCGTGAACTGCTAGAGGACACTTTGGACGAGGTAACCTTATGGGAAAGAGAAAAGGCTCGTGAACTCAATGATGAACAATTAAAGGAACTTCAGAAGAGGAATAAGGTCAACATTTATGCACTCACCACTTTGGAAAAACAGACGTGGAAAGAGAGTTTTTCCTCGGTTTATTCTAAATTAGTACAAGATATTAGCCCGGACTTTCTACTTGCTGTCCAAAAGTGGGGCGAGCCTCAGTGAGCTCTTACAGCTCAAGCTGAGCGTGGAACTCACGGTGGTCATGGACGACTTAGTGTCGCTGTAGCTGCTGATGTTGAGAGGCAACCCCTTATAGCAGGGGCCTTCGAGGAGGATAAGAAAATATAACTCGGATTTAAGGAGGTGAGGGAAGGGCTAGTGACCATAAGTGAATTGGATTAGTTTAAAAAAATTTGAGGGGGAGAAAAAATGTTTAGAAAAAAACCGATGGCCGTAGCTTTGAGTGCAGTACTAGTCTTAGCCCTTTCTTTAGTTGGGTGCGGAGCAAAACCCGCAGCGACTACTGGTGAAGTCAAAAAAGAGGAAATTAAGCCGATTATCGTAAAATTCGCCCATGTTGTGACACCTGATACTCCAAAGGGGCAGGCAGCACTTAAGTTTAAAGAATTAGCTGAACAGAAAACGAATGGAAAAGTAAAAGTTGAAGTTTACCCGTCATCCCAGCTCTATGGAGATAAAGAAGAATTAGAGGCTGCCCAATCGGGTAATGTACAAATCATTGCTCCGTCAGTTACAAAATTAGTGGGCTTAAACCCTAAATTCCAATATACGGATCTCCCGTTCTTATTCCCTGATAATCAAGCAGTCTATAAATTCTTTGCTTCTGATTCAATGAAGGGGCTCATGAATTCTTTGGATAAGTATAATTTACAAGGATTAGCAGTCTGGCCTAACGGCTTCAAGCAGTTTACCAATAATAAGCGTCCCCTAATCACTCCGGCAGATTTTAAAGGGTTAAAGTTTAGAACTCAAGCCGGTAAAGTACTGGAGGCTCAGTTCAAAGCCCTAGGGGCTGGTTCGGCAACGATTGCTTTTGGTGAGACCTATGCAGCGTTACAACAAGGTACTGTGGACGGACAAGAAAACACCTATAACAATATTGATACTCAAAAATATCAAGAAACTCAAAAATACCTCACTGTCACTAATCATGGTCGAATCGACTACATGATCATCGTCAATAAGAGTTTTTGGGCAGGTCTAGAGCCAGATATCCGTAAAGCCTTAGATGAGTCCATGGCTGAAGCAACCAAGTATGCTGTTGAACAAGCAGAACTTCTCGATAAAAAGAGTATGGATAACTTAAAGAAGGGTGGAAAAATGCAGTTCACCGAGTTAACCCCAGCTCAAATGGGAGTGTTCCAAGAAGCTATGAAGCCTGTTTATGCACAATTTGAAAGTGTACTCAGCAAAGAGTTAATTGACGCAGCAATTAAAGCCGGCCAGAAGTAAGTCTTAGTCCCTTAAACTCAATACACAGATAAGAGGGTTCTTCTAGTAAGAACCCTCTTATCAAAAGAGGTATTCAGACTCATTGCATTAAAAAGAACTAGAGGTGAAGCAAATGAAAAAGTTCTGGCAAGTCTTTGAATTCCTTGAGGACATCGTTTCGGGTGGACTTCTTTCGGCAGGTGTTACCTTGATTTTCTACGGTGTCATCATGCGCTATGTGTTTAATGATGCGCGCTCTTGGGTTGATGAGATTTCTCAATATATGATTATTTGGGGGACCTTAATTGGTACCAGTGTGGCCTTGCGCAATGATCATCACATCAAGGTGGATATGCTATTTAATGTCTTACCGAAAAAGGTTCAGTACTTTGTCACTTTGTTTGCGCATACGGTAGGAATTACGTTTAGCCTTTTCATGGGGTTTTATGGCTATCGTTTAGTCTCTTTCACGCACAATACAGGGCAAGTGTCTACAGACGTAGGAATTCCACTGTATATGGTTTACAGTATTCTTCCATTGACCGGAGCACTTTTGACATTCCGATTTTTAGTTAAGCTCTATGAGGCTGCCCGAAATACCGGCGGGGTCGGCAAAGTGGCGGAAAGGATGTAATGAAATGTTAGTAGCATTGTTGTTTTTACTTTTTGTTATTTTCTTTTTGTTAAACGTCCCTATTGCCATTAGTTTAGCCATGTCAACAATTGCGCTGATCGTAACTACGGAAACTTTTAATATGATGATGATCCCTCAAAGGATGTTTGCCGGACTGAATTCGGCTACCTTGATGGCCATACCGGGTTATATTTTAGCCGGAGTTTTAATGTCACGGGGGGGAGTTTCTAAATACTTGATCGAGAGTTTGCGCTCTTGGATTGGGCATTTACCTGGTGGCTTATCCGTTGTCACGATCTTAGCGTGTATGATTTTCGCAGCAATCTCAGGATCAAGTCCAGCAACGGCGGCAGCGATCGGTGCGATTATGCTTCCAGCTATGGTGGAGGGTGGTTATCCTAAACGCTATGCCATGGGACTCATCGCTGCTGCAGGAACCCTTGGAATTCTGATCCCACCGAGTATTCCCTTGATCGTGTATGGTGTTACCTCGGATGAATCTATTGGAAAGCTGTTCATGGCTGGGGTTGTCCCTGGAGTAATATTAGGAGGAATTTTAGTAGTTTCAGCGATAATCTATGCAAAGAAAAATAAATATGGACTGATGGAAAAATGCACCTGGTCTCAACGTTGGAAGGCTTCTCTAAAAGCCATTCCGGCTGCCCTTTTACCCTTTGTGATCTTAGGAAGTATTTATACTGGTATTTGTACACCAACAGAAGCCGCGGTTATCGCCGTCTTTTATACCTTAGTGGTTTCCATTTTTATTTATAAAGAACTTCATTTTAAAGATATTCGTGGGATTTTAAAGGAGACGATAAATACCTCTTCGATGATTTTTCTGATTATCGCCGCCGCTATGGTTTTTGCGCTCTACCTAACTAATAATCAAATTCCGAACAAAGTCGCAGCTTGGATAAGTCAGGCTAATCTGAATACTATGTTATTTTTCTTAGTCACTTCACTTGTGTTCTTTGTGATGGGCACGTTCTTAGAAGCCGTTTCCATTATCTTAATTACTTTACCGATTTTGTTACCGATCATTAAGCAATTAGGCATTGATCCAATTCATTTTGCCATTGTTATGACGGTGAATATGGAATTAGCGATGATTACTCCCCCTGTTGGCTTGAACCTATTTGTGGTTAGTTCAATGGCTAAGGAGCCTCTGGGAGAAGTTGTTAAGGGAGTAATTCCCTTTATCGTCTTGATGATTTTAGCGATGATCATGTTCGTGGTTTTCCCGGATCTATCCCTCTATATTCCACGTGTCTTAATGGATTAGGGTAGTTGTGTAGAAGCCTTTCCTGAATAGGTGTTATTGCCTATCCAGTGAAAGGCTTTATGTTTTAAAAAATAGAATACTAACAAGTCTCTCCGATTTTCTAAACCTTGCCATTTTTTTTAATTATAAAATTCTAAAAACTTTAAATTCAAGTAGGAGAATAGAGTTCTGAGCGCGAATATTCTAATAACAATAAAGTTAAAGAGCCAATTTGTGGGGGGGAATAGAGTGGCACGCAAAATCAAAGTGGGTATTGTCGGCATGGGTCAAGGGGGCGTGTCGATCTATAAAACCCTAAGAACGATTGAGCATGTCGAGCTCAGCGTAGTCTGCGATCATCTAATTAATTCCCACGGTATGCAAATGGCTCAATTAGACGGAGTACAGACCTGTGTACTATTGGCTGATTTCTTGAAGGTCCCTAACCTGGATGTGATTATTGAAGCTACCGGCGCTTCTCAAGTTCAACAACAAATTGAACAAGCTAAAGACAAGACCTGCGCTGTGATTGAAGCCCAAGGTGCCAATCTAATGATGTACATTATAGAGGAAAAAGAAAAGCTAGCTGATATAAAACGCTTAAAAGGTGAGCTTGATGCGATCTTAAACTCAGTTCAGGAAGCCATCGAAGTAGCGGGGATTAACGGCCAAATCAAATATGTCAATCCGTCCTTTAGTCGTGTTACCTCAATTCCTGCAGGGCAGAGGATTGGGAATAATATCTTTGACGTTTCTCCTAACGGGGCACTGGCCCGGTCTCTGCGAACTCACGAAGCTGTTTTCGCTCATCGTGCTGTGGTCGGAGGCGCAAACGTTGAGGTGGTCGCCAATGCTTCCCCCATTGTAGTGGATGGAAAAATGGAAGGCGCAGTTGTCGTTTTTCAGCCGTTAACGGATATTTACAAGCTGATGGAACAATTGCGAGCTTCCAACCAAGTGATTGATGATTTGCAAACTCGCATCAACCAGATTTCTACGAGTTCGTATACCTTTGATGACCTGATTGGGAGCCAACCGGAATTTGAAAGCGCTTTAAATTTAGCCCGCAAGGCAGCCAAAAGTAACTCAACCATTCTGATTACTGGAGAGTCTGGAACAGGAAAAGAATTATTCGCTCATGCTATCCATGGGGCTAGTTTACGCTTGGACAAGCCATTTATCAAAGTAAACTGTGCCGCAATCCCTGAAACGTTACTGGAAAGTGAATTTTTCGGGCATGAAAAGGGAGCTTTCACTGGAGCTCTTAAAACAAAACTGGGTAAAATGGAGTTGGCCAATGGCGGAACTATTTTCTTGGATGAAATAGGAGATATGAATCTCAGTTTGCAAGCCAAATTGTTAAGAGTATTACAAGAGATGGAATTTGAACGGGTTGGTGGAAATCAAACGATTAACGTGGATGTTCGAGTAATATCGGCAACCAACCGTAATTTGCTGGAAATGACCAAACGTGGTAAGTTCCGAGAAGACCTTTATTACCGTCTCAATGTCCTTGAATTGCGTTTACCTCCTCTTCGTAAACACAAAGAAGACATCCCATCCTACGTTCAATCCTTGATTGTTAAATTTAACCGGAAATTTGGTAAACACGTGAAGGGATTGACGACCCAGGCAGAGGAGCTTTTGATGCAATACAATTGGCCAGGTAACATCCGTGAACTTCAGAATGTTGTGGAACGAGCTATGGTTACGGCAGAAGGGGAAATTATAACTCATAAGTATATTTTCAATCTGGTAGATTCACAGGCCCAAATACAACATGAACAGGTGCTTCAAGGGGTCATACCCCTTGAACAAATGGAAAAGCAGCTGATCCGTTTGGCCTTAAAACAATACGGGGATACTGTAGAAGGAAAAAAACAAGCCGCCAAGGCCTTAAAGATATCCCTGGCGACGCTCTATAATAAACTAAAGACAATGTCGTGACTTGAATGGGATTAAGGCTGATTCCTGACTTAATTTCTAGAATTTAGAATATTCATGTCTAAATTCTAGAAATTATAAACACTTTTGTCGTCCAGGCTCAACGGATGATAAGCAGTATAGCTCTTAGGCTGGTATAAACTAACAACTATTTTACTGGAAGCTGAGTAATCATGCGGGGTTGATTTTTTTTCTAAAATAATGTCTGAAAATTAATTTTATTCTATTATATTGGCACAAAGATTGCTTAATAATAAGTGTTCCTTAAGATTTTTGACTTGCAAATGGAGGGAGATATAGAACTAAGCTAAAAATTGACAGAGCAAGATTGTATCAAATTTATTTGGAGGAGGATTGAGAGTATGAGTACTACACAAAAACCCTATCATTTTTTAATTCGAAGAGTCCATTCTTTATTAGGATTAGTCCCGATTGGCTTTTTTTTAATGTTTCACATGGTTCTCAATTTAACAGCTCTTGGGGGTCCGGAACTGTATGACCGGATTATTCATACTATGCAAAGTTTTCCAGGGATTTTCCTGATCGAATTGATCGTGATTTTTATTCCTATAGCAATCCATGCCATTTATGGAACCTGGGTGGTTTATACTGGGCAAAGCAACATTCTTAGATACAACTATGCTCGGAACTGGTTCTATATTATCCAACGGATCTCAGGTCTTTATACCGTTATATTTGTTGTTATTCATGTCTATCTTTTGCGTTTTGGCGAAGCCAATTTTGCCGCACTACAACAATTCCTGAGTCAACCCTTAGGACTTTTATTTTATGCTTTAGGTGTGATCTTTGCGATTTTCCATTTCACGAATGGCTTATGGGCCTTTGCCATTACTTGGGGTTTAACGATTGGACCTCATTCTCAAAAAGTATGGTCGTATTCATTGGCCGCAGTGTTCTTTGTCTTAACTGCGATCGGTTTATTTGATATTTCCGCCTTCCTGAAGTAAAGAAAACTCTATTATTCATACTTATATTTAATCAAATCAATAATTAGGAGGTTCAAGGGATGAGTAAAGTCATCGTTGTAGGAGGTGGACTTGCTGGACTGATGGCTACGATCAAGATGGCCGAAGCCGGCACGCACGTCGACTTATTCTCGTTAGTACCCGTTAAACGTTCCCATTCAGTATGTGCCCAGGGAGGCATTAATGGTGCAGTCAATACCAAAGGCGAAGGGGACTCTACCTGGCTTCACTTTGATGATACGGTGTACGGAGGAGATTTTCTGGCTAATCAACCGCCAGTGAAAGCTATGTGTGATGAAGCACCAGGGATTATTCACTTGATGGATAGGATGGGTGTAATGTTTAGCCGTACGCCGGAAGGGTTGCTTGATTTCCGACGTTTTGGAGGGACCAAATTTCATAGGACAGCCTTTGCTGGGGCCACAACAGGTCAGCAACTGCTCTATGCCCTGGATGAGCAGGTTCGTCGTTATGAAGTCGAAGGAATGGTACAAAAATTCGAACAGTGGGAATTGCTCTCGACTGTGCTCGATGAAGGAATCTGTAAAGGGATTGTCGCTCAAGACCTTCGAACGATGAGCATTCAGTCCTTTGCTGCGGACGCCGTGATTATTGCAACTGGGGGACCGGGCGCGGTCTTTGGTAAAAGCACAAACTCGACGATTTGTACGGGAAGCGCTGTCTCAGCGTTATATCAACAAGGCGTAAAGTATGCCAATGGGGAATTTATTCAGATCCACCCTACGGCAATTCCCGGCGATGACAAGCTCAGGCTGATGTCCGAATCAGCCCGTGGCGAAGGCGGACGAGTCTGGACTTACAAAGATGGAAAACCATGGTATTTCCTTGAAGAGATGTTTCCTGATTACGGAAATCTTGTTCCTCGCGATATTGCAACTCGAGCTATTTATGAAGTGGTCTTTGATCAAGGTCTGGGGATTAATGGGGAGAACATGGTTTACCTCGATCTGTCGCATATTGATCCGGTGGTCTTGCAAGTCAAACTGGGGGGAATCCTGGAAATCTATGAAAAGTTCGTTGGTGATGATCCTAAGAAAGTACCCATGCGAATTTTCCCTGCTGTTCACTATTCCATGGGTGGACTCTGGGTCGATTACGACCAGATGACGAATATTCCTGGACTTTTTGCTGCTGGGGAATGTGAATATCAATACCATGGGGCAAACCGTCTAGGAGCGAACTCGTTGCTTTCTGCAATCTACGGGGGAATGGTCGCTGGACCTAAAGTAATGCAGTACATTAAGAAAAATAAGCTTCAAACCCCAAGCGGCACTGAGCCAGCCTTTTTGAAGGAGAAGAAACTTCAAGAGGAGCAGTGGACGAAGATCCTGGCTATGAAAGGGACAGAAAACCCCTATTATCTTCACAAAGAACTAGGCGATATTATGACGTTGAATGTGACCGTCGTACGCTACAATGATAAACTGGCGGAAACCGACCTATTCCTTCAGGAACTCATGAAACGCTGGCATAATATTGGCAGGAGCGATACCGTTGAATGGGGAACCCAAGAAGGGACGTTCATCCGTCAACTCTGGAACATGTTGGAATTGGCAAGAGTTGTTACTTTGGGTGCCTTACGCCGCAATGAGAGCAGGGGTGGACATTATAAACCGGAGTATCCGGAGCGTGATGATGTGAATTTCCTAAAGACAACCATTGCGGCTTGGACACCCCTTGGCCCAGAACTCAGTTATGAAGACGTTGACGTATCCTTGATTCCACCGCGTCCACGTCACTATTAATTAGAGAAGTAGGAGGTGTATTTAAGATGGCTGAACAACAAAAAACAATACGTTTTAAGATCCGTCGTCAAGACGGACCTGATAAGCAAAGTCGTTGGGAAGAGTTTGATATTCCCTATAGAGAGAAACTGAATGTTATTTCTTGTTTAATGGAAATTCAGAAAAAACCAGTAACCTCTGAAGGTAAGAAGACGACCCCTGTGGTTTGGGAATGTAACTGTCTTGAGGAAGTTTGCGGGGCCTGTACTATGAATATCAACGGACAAGGGAAACAAGCTTGCTCGGCTCTAATAGACCAACTGCCACAACCGATTGTCCTTGAACCACTGACAAAATTCCCTGTGGTACGTGATCTTATGGTTGATAGGCAAATCATGTTCGATCATTTGAAAACAGTTCATGCTTGGATTCCGATTGATGGAACTTATAATTTAGGATCCGGCCCGCGTATGGCAGAAGTGAAGCGCCAGTGGGCCTACGAACTGTCAAAATGTATGACCTGTGGATGCTGTATGGAAGCTTGCCCCCAAGTAAATTCCAGGTCCAAATTTATTGGACCGTCTGCTATTTCTCAGGTTCGACTCTTTAATGCGCATCCTACAGGAGAGATGAACAAACATGAACGCTTGGAACCATTGCTTGACGAGGGCGGAATAGCGGACTGCGGTAATTCACAGAACTGTGTTCGCGCTTGTCCTAAGGAGATACCCTTGACTACGAGTCTAGCCGATTTAAATCGTGAAACGAACAAGTTTGCCTTAGATCGCTGGCTCCGAAAATAGATAGCTTAACTCTTGGTTTGTATAATTTGGTAATATTTGAAGATTCTAAACAAAATGGATTGCATAGAATAATTAAAAAGGAGATTCGAGTTTATGAAAACACAACGAGAGGATTCTAAGGCTCTTCGTCATGACAATGACCTCGAAATCCGGACTAATGTTCAAGAACGCGATGAGGATGACATTTTAAATTATTCCACTTCGAGCATCTTTGGTCCTTGTTGTACCAATGGTTGCCAGTACTGTCGACCAAACTGCCATGAAAAGTCCGATCGACTTGATTTCTTTTAAACGTCGACATACTTGAATAGATAGGATACTAGGGCTGAAACAAACTTGTGATGAAGTTTCTTACAGCCCTTATTTTTCTTTGCGTCGTGAGATTAGGACAAAAGAATGGGCAACAATCTATATTGTGCGAAGTTCTTTGGACATACTAATTAAGAATAAAATTCATGTGAAGATTATAGAAATTTTTAACATCTTTTTTTGCACCATGTATCCCCTTTCGCTATAATGAATGGGAATGGATGGTGCATCTTTGTCTATGGTAAACTATTCTAATGGAAGTTTAGAAAGGAAACATAAGAAATGATTGAACTTGGAAAATTCCATAAGCTTAAAATCGCAAATTTTACATCCTTTGGTGCTTACTTAGATGCTGGCACAGGTATACGTCATGACAATATTCTTCTGCCCGTTAAACAATTACCCGAGGGGGCTAAAGCGGGGGACGAATTAGAGGTTTTCATCTATCGAGACTCAGAAGAACGGTTAATCGCCACGACTAGAAAACCGTTAGCCCAATTAGGAGACTTGGCCTATCTCAAAGTCAATGCCAAGACGAAGATCGGAGCTTTTTTGGATTGGGGTTTAGAAAGAGGCTTATTTTTGCCCTTTAAGGAACAGAAATACCCCATCGAAGTAGGAAAGAGTTATCTGGTGAAAGTCTATTTGGATAAGAGTCAGAGGATGAGCGCTACAACAGAGATTTATGAGTATCTTAAGGCTGATACACCTTACCAAAAGAACGATAAAGTGGTGGGCACGGTCTATTCAGTCAATCCTGAATATGGTGCGTTTGTAGCGGTCGACAATCTATATCTCGGCTTAATTCCAGTTAATGAGTATTTTTCGGAACTCAAAGAAGGGGACCAGGTAGAGGCTCGAGTTATTAGAGTCAGGGAGGATGGCAAGCTTGACTTATCCCCTAGAGAACTTTCCCATCTTCAAATTGGGAGCGACACAGAGAAAATCCTCCAAGGGATCAAGAACCATGAAGGATTTCTAGCGCTCAACGATAAAAGCAGCCCCCTCGAAATTCAAAGTCGTTTGAATATGAGTAAAGCAGCCTTTAAACGTGCCTTAGGCAAACTGCTTAAAGAGAAAAAAGTTACGCAGACGGAAACAGGGTTGAAGGAAAACGATGAAACATGAAAATTATTGTGGATGCTGACGCTTGTCCTAAATCTGTTCTCCAGATCTGCCTAAAGTTAGCACAAACTTATGCTATTCCAGTTTGGACGGTAGCCAGTTTTAATCACAATATTGTTTCCGAGCATCATATAGTTGTTGGAGACTCATCACAAGAAGCGGATATTCGTGTCATGAATCTAGCTCAAGCCGGAGATGTGGCTGTGACCCAGGATTGGGGTTTAGCGGCCATGTTATTAGGAAAAGAAGTTAAATGCCTAAGTCCTGCAGGACGTGAATTCGACCCTTCAAAAATCGAGTTTTTATTAGAGGAGCGCGAAGCAAAAGCAAAGTTTCGACGTGGTGGAGGAAGAACTAAAGGGCCTAAAAAGAGAATCACTGAAGATGATCGCAAGTTTGAAGCCTGTTTAGAGAAAATACTGAAAGTAAACTCTACGATAACTCCAGAGTGAACTTTCCCAAGCCGCGTTGTACTTTATGCAAAAGACTTTGCACTTTTGCCAAAATTTGATTAAACTATGAATAGAGGCTCGACTAATTAATGTCCCCTACTTTTTTTAAAACGACGGAGGTAAAGAATGAGTACGGTAGTAGAAACAAAAGAATTCCAAACGGAGATCAGGCAATTATTGGACATTGTCATTCATTCTCTCTATACTGAGCGCGAGATTTTCTTAAGAGAACTCATTTCCAATGCGGCGGATGCCATGGAAAAACTTCGCTACACCCAGCTGACGGGTCCGGAAGTTAAGGACAAGGATTTGGCATTGGAGATCCAGATTAATACAGATGACAATGCACATACCTTAACTATTACTGACACAGGAATCGGGATGACGAAAGATGAGTTGGTGGAAAATTTAGGAACCATTGCCCACTCAGGGTCCAAAGAATTTATAAAGCACTTGTCTGCTAAAGGAGATCAAAAGGATCTCAATCTGATCGGTCAATTTGGGGTTGGCTTTTACTCTGCTTTTATGGTTGCGGATAAGGTGACGATCTACACTCGTTCTTATCATCAAGAAGGGGAGAGCTATGTTTGGGAATCCGATGGTGTTGGCAGTTATACAATCACCGAAGGGGAAGACTGTGCTAGGGGAACTAAGCTGGTTCTTCACTTAAAAGAAGATGCTTATGATTTTGCCAAGGAAGAAACTGTCAAGAGAGTTATTAAACAGTATTCGAGTTTTGTACCCTATCCTATTAGGCTTAATGACCAAAAAGTAAATACGGTTGACGCTCTCTGGACCAAAAATAAGAATGAAATTTCTGACGAAGACTATAATGAGTTTTATAAATTTATAGCGAATGCGCACGATGAACCACTTTTACGGTTGCATTTTTCTTCGGACGCTCCCTTAAATATTAACACCTTATTATTTGTTCCTAAGGAAAACTTCGAGCAGTTTGGTTTCGGACGAACTGAACCTGGTGTTAACCTTTATTGCAAAAAAGTTCTTATCCAAGAAAAATCGCCAGCCGTTTTGCCTGAGTGGTTGCGCTTCTTAAGAGGAGTCATGGACAGTGAAGAGCTTCCCCTTAACATCTCGAGAGAAACTATGCAGGACAGTGCCTTAGTCAGTAAACTTAACAAAGTTGTCACTACCCGCTTCCTTAAGTTTCTGGAGAATCAAGCAACCTCCGAACCTGAAAAGTATAAAGAATTCTGGGAGAAGTTTAACCTCTATCTTAAAGAAGGGGCGGCTAATGACTACACTCATCAAAAAGAACTTGTCAAACTTCTGCAGTTCGAGTCTTCAAAAACTCAGTCTGGAGAACTCGTGTCTTTGGCCGACTATGTTGGGCGAATGAAAGAAGGGCAAGAGGCAATCTATTATGTTAATGGCCCTTCGCGAGAGGTTATCGAATCCGGTCCTTATTTGGAAATATTCCGTGATAAAGACCTAGAAGTAATCTACACTTATGCACCGATAGACGACTATATCTTTGGGGCGATCAGGGAATATGAAGGGAAACGTCTCATTTCTGCGGACGAAGCGGATCTGAACTTAAACGATCCTGAACAGAAGGAGCGAAATGAACAAGCCCTGTCTGAAGAGGATGTCTCAGCCTTAACGGGCTGGCTTAAAGAAGTTCTAGGTAGTAAGGTTACCGAAGTACGAGAATCAAAGCGCTTGGTAGACAGTCCGGCGGTTGTCCTCAGTCCCTATGGTACAAACAGTATGCAACGCATGATGCAGCTCGTGAATAAAGACCTAAATAACGTGGGTCCCAGTGTTTTAGAAATAAATGCAGCCCATCCTATGATTAAGCGTTTGGATACGGCACACAAAAATGGAGATGCATTTGCAACCATTGCTGCAGAACAGATCTTCGAAAACGCGCAAATTGCAGCAGGTCTGATCATAGATCCTCGGGGAATGGTAAATCGACTCAATGAGATTTTAGAACGTGCTTTAGGATAAGGAAGAGAAGTCGAGTTTAGAATGATCAGGATCATCCGGATGCGACCAAATAAGAAGGGCTGCAGGGTTTTTGCAGCCCTTCCTATGAAGTATCGTAATTATAAACACTATGCTATTTGATCTGCATATAATATTTATCGTAGCAATACGATTATCTAATTGATCTATAAGAAATTAGAATTTTACAAGCTAAGGAAAATTCCTTAGACTGATAGTGATAATAAGAACAAATTCATTAATGACATAGTAAGTTAGAACAAGCATCATATTTTAGAAGCCCACCTGAAGACAAACTATCATTTAAGGAGAGTAGGGACGCTAATTTATGTGAAAACGTTCTCAGGGTAAAGGTCGATGTTGAATGGGGGGGCGGGTCCATTCAACATCGACTGAATTATGTTACTCGGAGGACTCAAACATTAGTGTTCTTGGTTGGAAAGAACAGAGTTGTTTTTAACTAAGTTTAGCTACAAGGAGTGATCGAAAATGGAACTATACTTGCTTTGAACTTCATATTTTTACTCAAAGCGATAGTTCGCAAAGAACTGGAAAAGGAACTCAGGCAGAACCAGATCACAAGTGCAGTATTAGGGTTTGAATCCAAAATTGATGATCTGGCTCTTGTTGCCTTTGATATATATGTAAAGTGCCGAGAACAGATCTATGAGCTCAAGACCGATGAGCTAAAACGGATGACATTTACATTGTTGAAAAAAGCGAATCTGATGTCAGAGATCCCCGTTCAGGAATTTGAACACAAAGACCAAAATTAAAGGAAGGAGGTCGTAGAGTGAAAGTCTTGTTTTCTCTCATTGCAGTAATTCTTCTCATTCTAGTCGCCACCATGGGAGCGTTTATAACAAGTTTGCATTACACGTTTGGCATCATCATACCTTATGTAGCCTTTACTATGTTTGTAGGTGGATTCGTTTACCGAATCGTCAAATGGGGTCAATCTCCTGTGCCGTTTCGTATTCCTACAACGATCGGACAGCAAAAATCTCTCCCGTGGATCAAACAGAATAAGATCGAAAACCCTACCAGCGCACTGGGTGTCATTGTCAGAATGGCCATGGAAGTCCTCTTTTTCCGTTCACTATTCCGTAACACTAAGACTGAATTAAGGGAAGGTAAGAATGGCCCAGAACTCGCCTACGGCTCGGCAAAATGGCTTTGGTTAGGTAGTTTGTTCTTTCATTGGTCGTTCCTAATCATCATTGTAAGACATTTTAGATTTTTCTTGGAACCCATTCCATTTTTTGTGCAATTAATTGAAAGCATTGATGGTATCTTACAGATTGGGTTACCAGCAATTTATTTAACAGATGCTTTCTTTTTAATTGCGGTTACGTTTTTGTTCCTCAGAAGGATTGTCATTCCACAAGTGAAGTACATCTCACTTCCTGCCGATTATTTTCCGCTATTCATGATTATGAGCATTGGAACGACAGGAGTCCTGATGCGTCACTTCTTTAAAGTAGATCTAGTCGCCGTCAAGCAATTGGCAATTGGATTAGCTACGTTTCAACCTGTTCTCCCTCCAGGAATTGGTGTTATGTTTTTCATCCACATATTTCTAGTCAGTGTTCTATTCACCTATTTCCCCATGAGTAAGTTAATGCATATGGGTGGAGTTTTCCTAAGCCCTACTCGCAATATGATCAGTAACAATCGTATGGTACGACACATTAATCCTTGGAATCACGATGTAAAAGTACACACTTATGAACAATACGAAGATGAATTCAGGGTGAAAATGAAAAAAGCTGGTATACCGGTAGAAAAGGAGTGATCGTAGATGGCGCCGAAAGTTAAACTTCCTAAACCGGGAGAATTATCTAAGATAGAATTTTCTCTTCCGACAACGGATTGGATGGATACACCTGTCGAGTTCAAACCGGGTACCTATTGCTGGGGAGCAAAGGAAAAGGACCTCCTAACCTTAGGGTTACCGAACCCAAGACAGTGGTCGCCAGCAGACGAAGACTGGAAAATACCAGAGGGTTGGGAAACCACTATTTTAGACGGGATTGCGGAAAGATTAAGCAAATATCGCTCTTTTAAGATTTTTATGGATATTTGTGTTCGATGTGGTGCTTGTGCCGATAAATGTCACTTTTATATCGCCACAGGTGACCCTAAAAATATGCCGGTTCTGAGGGCAGAACTGCTAAGATCCGTATACAAGAGGTATTTTACTAAATCAGGGAAATTCCTTGGGCGTTTAGCTGGGGCGAGAGAACTTGATATGAACGTCTTAAAGGAATGGTGGTCTTACTTTTTCCAATGTACTGAATGTCGTCGCTGCTCCGTTTTCTGCCCTTATGGTATCGACCAAGCAGAGGTTACCATTATTGGTCGAGAACTCTTGAATTTGGTGGGTTTGAACATCGATTGGATTTCGGGGCCTGTTGCCAATTGTTACATGAAGGGGAATCACCTCGGACTGGAGCCGCATGCAATTACTGGTAACATTGAATCAATGGTTGATGACATTGAGGATATTACGGGTGTTAGGGTAGAGCCAACCTTCAACAGAAAAGGTGCCGAGATCATGTTTGTCACTCCCTCAGGAGACCTTTTAGGTGAACCGGGGATTCAAACCTGTATGGGTTACCTCATGCTTTTCCATGAACTAGGCCTTGACTATACTTGGAGTACCTATGCTTCCGAGGGTGGAAACTTCGGCTTCTTCACCTCGAATGACATGGCTAAGAGGCTTAATTACAAGATTTATGCAGAGGCCAAACGATTAGGGGTTAAATGGATCCTTGGTGGAGAATGTGGTCACATGTGGAGAGTCTTGAATCAGTACATGGATACATGGCACGGACCAGCTGATTTCCTAGAGGTTCCCAAATCTCCGATTACCGGGACGGTCTTTGAAAATGCTAAATCCACGAAGATGATTCACATCTCCGAATTTACCGCTGACCTGATCAAACACAATAAACTAAAACTTGACCCCAGTCGTAACGACCACTTGAAGGTGACGTATCATGATTCGTGTAATCCTTCCAGAGGTATGGGACTTCTCGAAGAGCCACGGGAAATCATTAGGGCAGTCTGCAATAATTTCTATGAGATGCCTGAAAACACAATCCGAGAGAAGACTTTCTGCTGTGGAAGCGGATCTGGACTCAATGCCTCAGAAAATATGGAACAGCGGATGAGAGGCGGATTCCCACGAGCTAATGCCGTTAAATATGTCAAAGAAAAACATGGTGTAAACATGTTGGCGAATATTTGTGCAGTGGACCGAGCCGCTTTACCTGCTCTAATGGACTACTGGAATCCTGGTGTAGGAGTCACTGGTGTGACTGAGTTAGTAGGTAATGCCTTAGTGATGAAAGGCGAGAAAGAAAGAACGACCAACCTGCGCTTTGAAGATCTTCCGGGAAAAGGGGGAGATGAGTAATGTATAAAGGTGGAAAGATAATTGCCTCACTGATTATCTTTATTGGACTACTCACCCTACCATTCTTCTACAATATGGGGAAAGCCAACGCGGGACCGGATGTTCCTCTGGATACCCCTGCTATCCAGCAACTTGCGGATAAAGACAAAGAATGTGTAGAGTCACCGGAGTACATGAGGGCTAATCACATGCAACTGCTCAATGATTGGAGAACAGCAGCGGTACGCGATGGTCAAACCGTCTATGTCAATAGTAAAGGAACAGAATACGAAATCAGTCTTCAAGATACCTGCCTAAAATGTCATGCCACTGATACGGCAGCGAGCCCAGTTGTTTTGAATAATCCAGTCTCGAGCAACACAGGAATGAGTAACCCGACCTTGAATTCTTCGAACTCGTCGCCTCAATTTTGTGCCTCCTGCCACGATTATTCAGCAGTAAAGCCATTGTGTTGGAGTTGCCATTTTGAGCCAAAGGAGGCAGTGAAATGAGCATCAATAGACGTCAATTTCTGAGAAGAGCTGGTATGATCACTGCATTAGGACTAGGGAGTTCATTTATTATCAGCGGTTTCCGAAAAAAAGAAGTTGCTGAAGCTGCTGAATATGGAAAGAGTTCAAAGGATTTACCGGCTAAACGTTGGGCTATGGTTGTGGATATGAGTAAATTCAAGACAGAAGAGGACTTTAAGCGGGTTACAGATGCTTGTCATAGTCTTCATAATGTTCCTGATTTTAAAAACACAAAAGATGAGATTAAATGGATATGGAAAGATGACTACCATCATGCCTTTGCTGGTGGGCATAACCAATATCTAGATGACCATGTTATCCATAGTCCTTTTATGGTATTATGTAATCATTGTGAAAATCCTCCTTGTGTTAAGGCTTGCCCCACTCAGGCCACGTTTAAAAGGAACGATGGGATCATAGCGATGGACTTTCACCGTTGTATCGGCTGCAGATTCTGTATGGGTGCCTGTCCCTTCGGTGCCAGAAGCTTTAATTTCAAAGATCCAAGACCCTATATTGAAGAGATTTCCACAGAATACCCAACTCGTACCATAGGGGTTGTGGAGAAATGCAATTTCTGCTATGAACTCTTAGCCAAGGGTCTCGAACCAGCTTGTGTGGCAAAGTCTAATGGCGGGTTGATTTTTGGAGATTTAGCGGATACTAATTCAGAAGTGCGAAAAATCGTTAGTACTAAGCATACTATTCGTCGTAAACCTGAGCTGGGAACCCAGCCGAGCGTTTACTACCTAATAGGGGGTGACGACCATGCTTGAGACAGCACTATCGGGTAGCAAACGGTATTGGATCTGGGTTTCACTATTACTGGCTGTTATCGCCGTAGGGTTCTATGCTTATATGAATCAGTATAACAACGGTTTGGGTGTAACTGGCATGAGCCGCGATGTTTCTTGGGGATTGTACATTGCCCAGTTTACTTTTCTAGTTGGGGTTGCCGCATCGGCCGTTATGCTTGTCTTACCTTATTATCTCCATGATTTTAAGAAGTTCGGTAAAATGGTCATCCTCGGTGAATTTTTAGCCATACCAGCTGTTATCATGTGTATGCTATTCATCGTAGTAGACGTAGGACAACCCATGCGGATCTTAAATGTAATCTTGTATCCGAGCCCACGATCGGTTATGTTTTATGATATGTGTGTTTTAATCGGATACCTCTTGATAAACATTGTTGTGGGGTGGACGACTCTTAGCGCTGAACGCAAAGGATTCCCATCGCCAAAGTGGGTAAAACCAATAATCTACCTTTCGATCCCTTGGGCTGTTAGTATTCATACCGTGACAGCTTTCTTATACGCAGGTCTTCCTGGTAGGCATCTCTGGTTATCTGCAATTATGGCAGCGCGCTTCCTTGCATCGGCCTTTGCGGCTGGTCCAGCAATTCTGATTCTTTTATGCTTAATCGTTAGAAAGGTCAGTAAGTATAACGCTGACCCAGAGGGTGGAGCAATTCAGTCCCTCGTTAAGATTGTCAGATATGCTATGATTGCTAACGTCTTCTTCTATATCTTAGAGTTATTTACTGCCTTCTATAGTGGTATTCCTGAATATAGCGCATCACTTAGATATATCTTTTTTGGTCTTGATGGCTTTAACAACCTAGTTCCCTTTATGTGGACTGCCACAGTATTAGCCTTTTTAGGGATTGCCTTACTCGTTTTTCCAACCACAAGAATGAATGGAAAAACTCTAGTAATTGCCCTGCTTTCCATTATTATAGCTAACTGGATTGATAAGGGTATGATCCTAATTGTTGCTGGATTTGTTCCGAATTCCTTCGAAAGAATTGTCGAGTACGCTCCCACTCTTAATGAAATCTTAGTGACGTTGGGTGTCTATGCAATTGGGGCGTTGTTAATCACGATTCTCTACAAAATTGCAGTTTCGGTTCGACAAGAGAGAGCTTAGTAGAGAGGGTCTTTTGATACTTGTTTGGGTAGAACTCCGGTATCTTAAGCCCAAACAATATCAATTTAATAATAACATTACTAAAGGAGGAAAATTTAAAATGGCACAACTAGTAGTAGGCGATTTAACAATTGAATTGGATGAAGATGGTTTTCTTGAGGATCATAGTGCATGGAATGAAGATGTAGCAAGAGCCCTTGCAGTGACTGAGGAAGTTGAAGAGCTCACAGAAGAACACTGGAGCATGATTAATTATCTGCGCGATTATTATGATCAATTTGGTGTTGCTCCGATGGTTCGTAAAATGGTTAAGGATACTGGGTTTAATCAAAAGAGAATTTATGAACTCTTTCCAGCTGGTCCTGGAAAAGGCGCTTGTAAAATTGCAGGCCTTCCAAAACCAACCGGTTGTGTATAAACCATTCAACTCTAGTTTTAGTGAATAGTGTAATTGAGCTGATCACTTTCGTGATCGGCTCTTTCTTTATACTATACAGAAAGTATAAACTTGCGTCTTTATAGAAAACTCAAAAGTCATAGCTGAATTATGGTTTCTCAGTTTTCTATAACGAAAGTCATGAGGAGAGTTTAGAATTTGTTAATATCCTGTTTAGAGAAATTCAAGACCACAATGTTAAACTATATATAAGGAAGCTTCCTGAAAAATAGATAAGGGGTTGTACGGATGAAGTTCAAAAAGAAAACAACTATGCTAGTCAGTTTTACGGTAGGAACCCTGTTGTTGGCAACAACAGCCCTAGCGGACATTGCTAGTAAAAGTGGGTATGATGAGTTTAAGGATGCTCTAAAGGTAACTGCTGAGCAAAGTAGTGAGAAGTTTGACAGTTTCACAATGGACTTTTCTATGGCTATGAAGGATAATGGCAAAACCTTGATATCCGCTAATGAAACTACGAAATTTGACAGAACAAAGGGTGCTTCGGAAAGCTTATCAGCAAATGTTGATCTAAGCGGATATAACAACACCTCTCAGACTTATTCAGACAAGACGACGGTAATCCGAGTGTCTGAAAGTGATCCAACCTATTATGTGACAGAGTATACTAAGGAGAGAGAAGATACGACCTTTAAAAACCCCTTCAAAGAAGATAGCGCAGATGATCTGGAAAAAATTGCGGATGCTATTATCGGAAGTCTCAAAGACCATGTCATTGTAACGGAAAATTCTGATGGCAGCAAAGGGCTGGCAGGTAAACTGACTGAAGTACAAATCCCTTCTTTAGTCAATGCTGTCGCTTCATTTCAGTTAAAACAGGAGTTTAATGGTCATCAAAACAAGGTGCCTCATCTGACCAAGGATGTGTTTGTCAAAGAGGTCAACGGTACAGCTAAAGTCAATCAAGACGGAGTGATGGAGAGCATTTTAGGGACTGTTGTTCTATCAGGCAAAGATGACCAAGGGACGGAGCATAACATAACGATTGAGGCTTTAGCTAAGGTAACGGACATCAACTCTACCACTGTCACGAAGCCCGATCTTACGGGGAAGGTCGTTGTTAGAAACATTGCCAAGGATTACTCAGAGTCTGAGATTACTAATCCTGAGAAGTTTGTAGGCAAATTTAAAAACGATATTCTGATTGAGAAAAACGGTAAGTTTGCTAAAATCGGCGAACGGTTTGTAGATATCACGCATATGGATAATAAGTCGGTAGTGGGGCGATATTATGAAGAGTATAAGCCGGGATTTGAAGAATACTCTACCAATAATCGTAATATCAATTTTAGTGCCCAATTTGAAAAAGACCAAAGAGGGAATGGGAATTTTGAATATACTACAGAATCCGGTGGTAAGGGGCAGGGGAATATTTATATAAGTGATTATCAAGGAAAAGTGAACTTTAATCTCCATAATATGAATACATCCCCTGGTGGTTTGATGTTTGATTCAACTTTTAGCCCGGATTTAGATTAACAAAATTATAAATCAAAACAGAAATGAAAACTGCCGGGATAGTTCCCGGCAGTTAGATTGTTCCTGACGATGGAGGTAAGGCATGGAAAAAAGCATGGAGAAAGTTATTGAGATCAAGAATCTCACTAAATCCTATGGGAATGGACGGGGAATTAATGACATCAACCTAGACATCTATCAAGGAGATATCTTTGGTTTCCTGGGTCCGAACGGAGCAGGAAAAACAACTGCCATGAAAATTATGACGGGTCTAATTCGACCAGACCATGGAGATGTAAGAATCTTCGGATATAGCGTAACTGAAGAGTTTGAAAAAGCAATGAAGCAGGTAGGTTGTCTGATTGAAATTGCTGAGTCCTATCATTATCTAAGTGCCTTTGATAATCTAAAACAGTTAGCTCGGTACTATCCCGAGGTGGATCATAAGCGGATTGAAGAGGTACTAGAACTTACAGGCCTAATTAAATTCAAGAATGAGAAACCCAAAAAGTTCTCACTAGGAATGAAGCAGCGCTTAGGTCTGGCAGCTGCCGTATTATCCAGACCAAAAGTTGTTATACTTGATGAACCCCTGAACGGGCTTGATGTCGAGGGAATGATCGATATTCGGAAATTGATCCAACACTTAGCTGAAAATGAACAGACGACGTTTTTTATATCGAGTCACCTAATTCATGATGTGGAGCTGACCTGCAACCGTATCGGAGTGATCTACAATGGAAAGATACTCAATGTGGAGAGTACTCATAACATTCTGAAAAACTATGCAACACTGGAGAATTACTTTGTAAGTGAGGTGGAGAGAAATGGCCGTGTTCCAAGCAGCGCTGATTAATGAGGTTGAGAAACTCTATAAAAAGAAAAAGGTCTTGGTGGCCGTGCTCCTTTCACTGGCAGTCATCGTCATAGGACAGATAGGGATAATTGGAGTAAGAAGTGGATTTGGTCTCCGTGGGACGGGAAGTCTAGAATTTCCCATGCTTGTTTTGTCAGTGGTTGTTAACACCGTCTTGCCGTTATTTACGGCGTTAGTTACAATTGATAGTTTCTCAGGAGAGTTTTCACAGAATACCATGCGTATCACCCTAACCCGACCGGTCAGCCGATTTAAGATTTATATGGCAAAAATCACTGCTATAATCCTCTTTATCCTAGGTGCCCTGTTGTTGCTCTTGATTTTTTCGATGATGGCGGGATTTATCTTTAATACAAATTCAGCGACCCTTGATTCCCTAGGAAGGACTGTGTTTTCCTATCTTGTAAGTTTATTTCCTATGCTTGTCTTAGCTTTAGGAATTGTCCTCTTAGCCAATATTTTCAAGAGCGGAATAGCGGTCTTTTTTGTATCTATCCTAATATTTCTAGCCATGAAAGTTCTGGGTTTAATCTTTTCCCAATATTCAAGTTTACTCTTGACGACACAACTCGACTGGTATAATCTTTTTCTAGTCAATTCTTTTCCCCTGGCAAAGATAGTGCGCCAGTTTTTTATTATGCTGGGATCTGCTATTATGTTGTTTACGGCTGGGTTTTACATTTTTGATAAAAAGGAATTTTAGGGTGACGCTATGAGGCTCAAAAAACGTTTAATCTTTGCTAATGCTGCGACAGTAATTATTCCCTTGATTATTACTGTTTTAATAGCATTGGCTGCTTTTTTTATTTTCGGCAAATTATTAGGCAGCGAGATATCCTTTGAGAAATACCAAAAGCAATCGATTATCAAGTTTGAGCTGATCAAAGAGGCGAATGCTTTGAGTAGATCACCTGAGTTGATAGAGGATGAAGGTTTTCATAAATACCTTCAGGAAAAGTTGTCTGAAATTAAGGGAGAGTATGCCTTGATTAAGGATGATCAGATAATCCACTCTTCTAAGAATTTGTCTAAAATTGATGTGGCCAAGTGTTTGGAGGTAGGGAATAGCATAACTGGAAGAGAGCCAGTAATTATCGGAGAACAATCCTATCAGGTCCAAGTGATTGATTTCAAGTCTAAAGAAGGTTCTCTGGGGAGCGTCTTACTGCTTGAGCCAGTCGATAAGTTTGCGTCGAGCTTTACCAGCCTCTTACTAATTGTCGTTGTTTCCTTCATACTGGCCTTTGGGCTAACCAATTTTATAGTTTCCTATCAGTTTTCTAAGAGTATTATAAAACCACTACTTTCCTTGCAAAGTGCAGCTGCAGAAATTACTCGCGGGAATCTAAATTACCCGATTGTTGAAGAAGGGGACCAAGAAATTCAAGAGTTATGCCGGGATTTAGAACTCATGCGCATCAAACTTAAAGAGTCCGTGCAAACTCAATTGAAGTATGAGGATAACCGCAAAATGCTTATTTCAAGTATTTCTCATGACCTAAAAACCCCTGTCACGTCTATCAAGGGCTATGTGGAAGGAATTTTGGATGGGATAGCCAGTAATCCTGACAAAATGGAACGCTATTTAAGAACAATAGCTGCAAAAACCCATCAAATTGATCAGATGATTGACGATCTTTTGCTCTATGCCAAGCTGGACTTGAAACAGATTCCCTATAATTTTGAGAGATTAGATATTGAGGAATATCTTTTACTCTGCTTACTCGAAAGCGAACCGGAGTTAGAACGAAGACAAATACGGATTTCGTTACATAATGAACTGCAGAAAAAGCAATATCTCTTAATCGATCGAGAACGAATGAAACGAGTTATCATGAATATCTTTGATAATTCACGAAAATATATGAATAAAGAGCAAGGCGAGATTAACATTTTTCTTAGAGAAACATTTGCCAGTGTTATTATAGAATTGCGTGACAATGGTTCGGGGATAAGTGAAGAGGACCTGTCTCGGATTTTTGATCGCTTTTATCGATCTGACCCAGCTCGAAGTAAAGGAAGCGGGTTAGGTCTAGCAATTGCTAAGCAGATCATTGAGGGGCATAAAGGACGAGTTTGGGCTGTCAGTCATGGAACTGAGGGAACAAGTATCATGATCTCGCTTAGTAAAGAATGATAACGGAGGAAGCCATGAAAAAGATCTTAATCATCGAGGATGACTCGAGTATTGCTGAATTACAAAAGGATTATCTTGAAGTTGCCGGTTTTGAGGTTAGTGTCTGTGGCAATGGCTTAGAGGGCTTAAAAGCGTTTAAAGATAACGAGGTTGATTTATTGATTTTAGACATCATGCTTCCAGGAATGGATGGCTTGGATATTTTGAGAAGCTTGAAGGAGGATAAAGATATCCCCGTACTTTTAGTTTCAGCTAAAAAGGAAGAAATCGATAAGATAAAAGGGTTAAGCCTTGGAGCTGATGATTACATTACAAAACCCTTTAGTCCAGGCGAATTAGTGGCCAGGGTGAAAGCACATCTGGAGAATTACGAGAGATTAAAACATCGGTTTAGCGTAGGGGCTATCAAAACAAATGGTTTGACGATACGAGGGCTTAAAATAGATATTGATTCACGAAGAGTCTTCGTTCTTGGCCAGGAGGTAAATCTGGCCCAGAAAGAATTTGGCTTACTTTTGTATTTAGCCCAAAATCCCAATCGAGTGTTTGGACGCGAAGAATTATTTGAACGTGTCTGGGGATTAGACGCTTTAGGAGACTCAGCGACCGTTACAGTTCATATAGCCCGAATCCGTGAGAAAATTGAAAGTGACCCATCAAATCCTCAATACGTAGAGACTGTTTGGGGTGCAGGTTATCGATTTAGGGTATAATAGGGCATAATGTCTATGGATTCTAGTAAAAGTTTTGTCTTAAATTAAAAGTACGTAATTTAAAAATATATTATAATGGGAATGTATTTAGAAAGACTAATTAAGTGCAAGTAATACTTGTTCGTTAAGATATGGAGGAGATTAAACATACTATGGATCATCGCCTAGAAACCTGTCAAAAAGTAGTCGAGAAGGGGATCGAAATGCTCGCCATAAACCTCACAGTGGGAACTTGGGGTAATATTAGTTGTCGGATCCCAGAGAAAGACTATGTTGCCATTACCCCATCCGGTATGAGTTACGACACATTAGCTCCAGAAGATATCGTGGTTATGGATCTCAGGGGAAATACTATAAGCGGAACAAACAAGCCTTCGATTGAATTACCTTTGCATCTAGCTATCTATAACGCCCGGGATGATGTCCAAGCTATTGTGCATACTCATAGCCCTTATGCCACCGCCTTGGCTGTCGCCCGTAAGGAAGTTCCAGGAGCAGTTGAGGATATGGTACAAATTGTGGGTGGGAAGGTAAGGGTTAGTGAGTATGCCCTCCCAGGGACAGTGCAACTTGGTACTAACACAGTCAAAGCCTTGGAGGGCCGCAACGCGGTTTTACTTGCCAACCATGGAATGATCGGGGTCGGACGGAACTTAGATGAAGCGTTTAGAGTTTGCCAAGTCGTGGAGAAGTCAGCCCAAATCGTCATCTTTGCAAAACTGATGGGTGGAGTAGTGGAGTTATCTGAAGAGGATATTGCTGGAATGCGGAATTTTTACCTAAATGGCTATGGACAAAGATAAACGCAGTTGTTTTATCAGTCGGACAAGGTACACATATAAAGATAATTTTGTAGAAGATGGCTGTTATAGAGTATAATCAGTAAATACACTCAAGAACATGCCCGTGGTTTAGCAGGACATTTAGTAGATTCTTGGCATAGATTAGAATTAGAAAGAGGGTATTAAGACATGAATTTAAAATACACCATCCGAGATTTAGCCTTGGCACCAGAAGGACAGCGTAAAATCGATTGGGTTATTCCACGTATGCAAGTGCTCAATCGGGTACGTAAGGAATTTGAAGAACAACTCCCTTTCAAAGGTAAGAAAGTCGTGATTTGCTTACATTTAGAGGCCAAGACAGCTTACCTTGCTCAGGTGATCAAAGCCGGGGGTGCTGAGGTGACTGTAGTTGCCAGTAATCCACTATCGACTCAAGACGATGTGGTAGCGGCTCTCGTTCAAGGCGGGATTGGAGCACATGCTTGGTATAATGCGACGGACAAAGAGTTTCACCATCATCTCCAATTAGCTCTTGATACTGAACCTGATTTCATCATTGATGACGGGGGAGATTTAGTCTCCACGATGCATACAACTCGACCTGAACTGCTTCAGAAAGTGAAAGGTGGAGCAGAAGAGACGACGACCGGGGTTCTGCGTTTACATTCAATGGCCCGGGATGGGGTTCTGAAATTTCCGATGGTCGCTGTCAATGATGCTCAATGCAAGTATTTATTTGATAACCGATATGGCACTGGACAATCCGTTTGGGACGGAATTATGCGGACCACGAACTTGGTAGTAGCTGGTAAAACAGCCGTTGTCGCAGGGTACGGCTGGTGTGGTAAAGGAGTTGCTTTACGCGCTAAGGGCTTAGGGGCGCGGGTGATCATTTGCGAAATTAACCCTATCAAAGCAAACGAGGCTTTGATGGATGGCTTTGAAGTTATGCCAATGGTTGAGGCAGCTAAGTATGGAGATTTCTTTATTACGGTGACAGGCAACACGAATATAATTAATCAGGAGCACTTTGTGGTCATGAAATCCGGTGCTATTATGTGTAATGCGGGACACTTCGACGTAGAAGTTAATGTTGCTCAACTGAAAGCAATAGCCGTCTCCGAAAGAACGGCTAGGACGAATATTACCGAATACACGCTGCCCAATGGTCAATCTATATACCTACTGGCAGAAGGTCGCTTAGTGAATCTTGCTGCCGGGGATGGCCATCCAGCAGAGGTTATGGACATGACCTTTGCTTTACAAGCGCTGTCTTTAGAATACGTTGCTTTGAATCACGACAAATTGCCCCCTGCTGTCTATCAGGTTAATACTGAGATCGATGAGAGAGTAGCCATGCTGAAACTGGAGTCTCTCGGTTTATCCATCGATAGATTAACCAAGGAGCAAGAAGCTTATCTGGCTGCTTGGAGTTCGGAGGAGGCTTAAGTGAACTTGTTTATGCGTTAGCATAGTCCAGAAAAATACATTACCTAACTTTACCATTTAGTAAATTATGGGTGCGGAAGACGGGATATGTATTGTCGTGAATTATACTTAAACAAGAGTCTAGGATTTGAAGGCTTTCTGCAACCCTAGCACTTGGATATCGAGGGCGGGCTTGATAGTACATGCGTTCTGGAGGAGAACCGTCTAAATTAGATAACGTAAACGTTCCCAAGGTTATAAATTTTCTAGCCATTGACATAGGAATAATTGACCATTTTCCAGGGTTATTGAGCAGTGTAAGTATTAATCCAGCTGAGTCCACACGGATTCCGGAGAACTTTACATCTTTTCTATGCTGATCATACCATGTTCGAAACGTTGGACTCCATTCATGATATAATTCATTATCGGGGTCTAAGCTTAGTAAACTGATAAAATCACCTTGTTCTGAATGGTTTCCTTCTCGAATGACAACCATTGGTTCAGAATAAAACTTTTGAATAATCATGTTAGGCATGGGTTTTTCAAATAAAGCAAATGCTATATCTATTTCACCCTTTTCCAATAGGGAATAAAGTTCGAATCCTAAATAAGTTTTAAGTCTGATTTCTAAGTGTTGAGAATGTTGAATCAGAGCTCGGTAAACCGGAGGTAGGATATAATTATGTACGCTATCAACAGCCCCGATTATTAATTATTCTTAACAGTCAAAAGTTCTAACAACAAAAACATACAGTATATATTCGCAAATAACAGCTAAAAAGGCTTTGAAAAAAAAGCTGGTAAAACAAAACTCTAAATGATACGATAAGCTGGAAAACTATGTATAGTTGGCGGTGTATCGTATGATAGTATTTTTGGATGAAGCTCTTATGAGCTTTAGAAGTTGCTTTTCCCGCAAAAATGCGTTCAATTGGTTTGTGATAGCTATAATGGGATTCATTGTACGAGGAGATAAATTAGGAATAACATCGATCATTAGAGAGTTAAATCTTGATCCTAAGTTCTACGTCACTTTTCTTCATTTTTTCCGCAGTTCAGCGTGGAACATGGAAACGTTAACCAAACAATGGATCAAATTAGTGACTGAGTCGGTAGACATTCAAAAAGTTGATGGATTGAACATTCTCATAGCTGATGGAGTCAAACAATCTAAAGAAGGACGTAAAATGCCTGGCGTTAAAAAGCTCCATCAGGAATCTGAAAACTCGGGCAAACCAGACTACATTTTCGGACACATGTTTGGCGTCGTCGGGATTTTAGTGGGTAACCAGTCGAAACTTTTCTGTATTGCCTTAAGTGCCAGTGTGCAAGATGGCGTGAGTAAAATTCGTGAATTTGCCGATCCAACAGTACTTTCAGTTTCTCATGTGGTTCAAGTCATAACCCAAGCTGGCAAAATCGTTACTCAAATTGGGCCCTCATTAATTCTCTTAGATCGGTATTTTCTCAGTGTTCCTGCCTTAAAGAAAGCCATGGAATTCGTCGACGAATGGGGCAACCCCTTATTACAAATCGTAACCAAAGCCAAGAAATCGGCGGTTGCTTATGCGATGCCGCCCGCTTATTCGGGCAGAGGACCACACCCTAAGAAAGGGCATTCTATCAAACTAAAAGATCTCTTCAAAACCGAAAAGTCATCCTTTTTAACCGCCAAAGTTTTTCTATATGGTCAATTGCAAGAAGTAAGCTATTATAGTGTTGACTTGCTATGGGGGCTGAAACACTATCAGAAATTAAGGTTTGTCTTAGTATCCTACAATGACGTTAATTCCATTTTAGTATCTACTTCATTGAAACTATGCCCTCTGAAAATCATTGAGCTTTATAGCCACCGTTTCAAAATAGAAGTTGGGTTCAAAGAATTAAAACAGACTATTGGAGCATTCGCGTACCATTTCTGGAGTAAGTCCATGCCCAAGTTAAATAAATATGTCAAGGATATCAATGAATCAGCCTTAGAAGCAATCACAGATAATTGCGCCAGAGACAACCTTGTTAAAACTCTAAAAGCTACAGAAGGCTATGTTCTCATGTCTATGTTTGCTATGGGTTTGCTGCAGATCATCTCTTTGAAATTTTCTAAAGAACTCAATTCTACTTCGTTTCGATGGTTAAGGATTAAAACTAATGAAATTGTGTCTGAAGCAACTGTCGCATATTTTTTCCGTAAAAACATTTATCGTGTTATTGATGTCAAGCTATTTAGAAGTTAGTATATTATGTGTAGGAAGCTTCTCCGATATGCTCTAATAAAGGGGCAATGTGTTTTCTAACGAGCCAATGCCACGAACCGCAGAGGCTGGATACTATTATAAGAAACACCACGGTTTAAATTAAACCGTGGTGTTTCTTATTTAGCGATGAGAACTAAGAGAGGAGAAATATTGAAGTATGAAGATGTTAATGACGGGCAATGAAGCCATTGCCAGGGAGCCTACGAGTATGGCATAAGCTCTGAAGTACGTTATGTTACCGGCTTATGGTCGCGCTCGGCGGTTAGTAGTGGAAGCAAAGGATAAGCGACTTTCTGAATATACCGAGAGTGTTGGAGTTAATCGAATAGAGATGAATGGGTGAAGAAGTTCACTCGCCTGTCATCGAACCTGGAGAAGCGGATATTATTATTGCGTTTGAACAGCTTGAAGCCTATCGCAGGGTCCATTTTCTTCGCCAAGAGGATGTAATCATAGCCGGTCGTTACTGTAACCTCACCGACCCTGTTGAATTAGCAAAGCATGTGTTCGAAGATTATGATTCCACTACCAAGCCGCTTCGTTCCCGGAGTTCATGGGAAAATAATGGCCGTCGGTGGTTTAGTTAATTACGCAAGTGAACATTTAGAGGGTAACCTTAATCGATAAAACCAACGCAATCCGGGCTATGGACATATTGACCAGCACCTCTGCAACAGTGGAGAATGGTAGCGGTTTCTTGCTATTTTCAAGGGTCTTATGATCTGTATTTATATTAAATACGAAAGGGGACTAACTTAAAAATTCTTTGATTCGTGTCTTGACGTCGGGGGTATTATAGGGATGCTATGATTACATTGTTTTCGAAAGAATGTTTTGCTCGGTAATATCTCTTGTCAGGTTGACCACATGCGTTATATTGCCGCTTCGATCTATAATTGGTGTGCCCAGTACCAGCAAATTTCTTCCCGTCTTAGTGGACTGGAAAGTACATATCTGCTTATGGTTTTCCAATACCAATCGCGTGGCGGATGGGTAGTAATTACCGTTAAGCTCCATCTCGAAGGCGCTTAACCCTACCATGTCGGTCGGACGCATACCCCACAGATCTTCGCAAGCTCCTTTTACCCGCTGCGTAATACCTTTGCTATCGGCAATAAAAAGAGCATTATAATTAAACATGAATGAATCATTGTAATCAAAAATCCTTCCAAACTTCACCTCATCGTATTGGAACTCGCCCGACAGGGTACGAAGGCTCTCGAATAATCCGACATTAAAAGCGTGTAGAAGCTGTCGGTTGATAAAAGCCAGGGGATTATTCAGATATTGTTCCTCGTCGTAAATGAGATCGGCAGGAATAATATCACATATTTTAAGCAGCAAGTTGAAATCCTCGATAATTCTGTGCAGCGTGACTTTTTTGCTCACTGTCGATACAGAGACGTTTTCAGATAAAAAAGCGCTGGAAACTACGGCACCTACGTTTTCAAATATTAAGAAGAAATGCTCGAACATATTTTGGGAATATGGGAAGTAAAACCACTCGATTCTCTTTTGTATTTCGCAGCAGGTGGTAGATGTGGTGCTGATCAGGCTCTGCAGGTAGGATGGGGGTACGTCCTGCCGTAATACTATCCTGAATGACTTCAAACTTTTGAAAATAGTGGCAAAACGTGATGCAACATGCAAAAATGACTCCATAATACGCTTTGCTTTCTCAAAAGGTTCGTCGATAAGCAGCGACAGAGAGGATGCGCCCCCCGAAGCCCGGTACGATTCAAATAGGGACGACATTGCTTGATAACAGCTTTCCACCTGCCAATATGTCTGCTTAATAGACCTATGTTCTGCAATAGCGGAACAGTACTCGTCCTCCCTAAGCCAGAGTGTCAATAACTCAGGATAGATCATTTGATTTATGTCGTATTTGGACAGATCTAGTCCCATCAGTATATGAAATTCCTTCTTCTGGTACTCCATAGTGAGGTGACCAGCAAAATAGTTTCCTAAGGCTACCATTATCTCATGGTTGTTCAATGGGCAACGCGTACCCTTACGCCAGCGCCACACCAGAGAGGGGTCCACACAAAGAGATTTTGCAAGCTTGCTGTTCGTTGTCCCAGTCAAGTTCATCAGGTAAATTAGCTTATTCGAAAAAGTCATAAGTCTACCTGCCTTTCGTTTATATGGCTCACTGTATAAAATCCCCCTCATAACATTTAGTGATAAATGCTTTGTAATGTAGTAGAAGGCATCAATACACACAAAACAACTTAATATATAAAATATTGCAAAATATTTTATATATTAAGAATAATAGTACCAATTAATTATACTGTCAATCAGTGCATAAAAGTATTTGTTAAATGTCCGATCGAAAGGCTCAGAAACTTCAGACGCCCCAACTCGCTCTGCTGATCTGTAATGCCCAACTCCATGAATACCTGGCTTTGCGAGAGATTGGCTCCAGTCTCAATAGCACAGGGCTTAGAGAAGCCATCGGTTTAGAGAGCATCCGTCACAGCCAGATCTCCCGAAGACTCAAGGTTTTACCCATCCGAGTTTCAGAAATGCTTTACAAGAACGTGTTGCACCAGGTTGCCAACCTACTACAATATGCGCTTACGCATTATGTCAATGACAGACAATGACTAACACCGTAAAGTGCTTGAAGCGCTTACCCCACCATGTTAAGCTTCAATCAAACTTAAAAATATAAAGATTTGGAAGGAGGGAATCATGACGTAAGATACTACCGCGATTAACTTCCACCATTTAAAAGAGTATGAAAAATGATAAAAAAGAAAATCGAGGAGGAAATCAAGATGTTGGATAGTATCATTAAAAATGGAAAAGTCGTAACCCATACCGACGTATTGGAAGCCGATGTAGCAATCGAGAACGGGATAATTGCGGCCATAGGGTATAATCTGGGGCAGGCAAAAGAAGTGATTGACGCTAAAGGCAACTATGTTATGCCCGGCTGCATCGACCCGCATAACCACATAGGCATGTTCGTTGATTATAACGGCGACCTTAAATCCGAAACAGGCGCAGGACTGATCGGCGGCAACACGATGATGATGCAGTGCGGTGTCGGGAACTATCCGATCATGGATGTAGTTAAGATGATGAAAGATCCTATTAAAAGCTATGCTTATGGTGACGTAGGAATGTATGCGGCTCTTCTAACTGATGATGATTTGACAAAGATACCGGAACTTTCTGCAATGGGTATTAATTCCTACAAGTTCTTCCTAGCATATAAGGGCAAGTTTGCTGAAAGTATTGGCTTAATGAACTGCAATATCGACAACGGATATCTTTATGAGGGTATTAAAGAAATTAAGAAAGTCGGCGGTCTGCCTATGTTCCACGCTGAGAATGTAGAAATGGTAGTCCGTGTCGAGCCCGAGTTCAGGCATACAAATACACTGAAAACATGGGCTGATGCCAGACCCAATATTGCTGAAGAAATAGATTTCTTTACCGCCTGCGAGATTGCAGAATTCTTGAAATCCCCAATATATCAGGTACACAGCAGCGTTGCCCGGGTTACGGATATTGCCCGTGAGTTTAGGCTGCGGGGCAACAAGGTATATATGGAAGGTATGCCTCAATATTGTATCCTTGATTATGAAGGCAAGAACCTCAAAGAGCCACTTCTGGGCAAGATTAACCCGCCTATCAGAAGCCACAAAGACAGAGACGGCTGCTTAGAGAACCTGAAAAGAGGCGAATACGATGTATTGGCTACTGACAGCGCCAACAGCATGTATGCTGACAAGAAAAAGGACGGCAACATCTGGAACATGATCCTTGACTGGTCCAGCGCAGGCCTGATGCTGCCTCTCGTATTGAGCGAGTTTGTGAATAAAGGCCACCTTACCATGCCGGATGTCGTCCGTATGAGTTCTTATAATACCGCAAAGATCCATGGCTATGCTCCTAAGAAGGGTATGCTGGCGCCCGGTTCCGACGCGGATATCATCATCGTCGACCTGAACAAAACCAAGAAATTGTCCGCCAAGACAACTCCGTCCTGGTCCGACTGGTGCCTGTACGAGGGTTGGGAGCTTAAGGGCTGGCCGGTGCTCACAATGCTCAGAGGCAAGGTTGTTGTTAAAGACGACAAACTGCTTGTGGAACCTGGGTTTGGCGAGTTCGTTAAATCACAACCTGCTTATAAATAATAATTACGAGCTGAATAATTTTTCCGGAGAAATACCGCCTGTTGAAAACACTAAGGGGGCCGCAGCTGTTATCGGCCTCTTTAGTGTTACCACAAGAATGATCCAATGTAGGCTCAGGACTTTTTGAGCAGCTTGGATACGAGATAAGCGGACAATTGGGCGCAATACCTTTTATAATGGGCGGCATCGTATTAATACCGCTTATCATAGCAGTCAGCAAGGTAGCAAGTGCTTTGGCACTCCTCTCGTTTATCGTCGCATTCTGTTTCCTGATGCTAATAGCGCTATGGTTTCATAAACCGAAAATACAGGCATACCGCAGTTCCAGTATAGGTATAAAAACTATTTGAAAAAAGAGGGCGAGAACATTTATGGCAATATCCGATTACACGATTTCCGAGCTAGGTGAACTGTACAGAAAAAAGGAATTATCACCCGTAGAAGTCACGGAGAAAATGCTAAAGCTTGCCAAGGACTCTCAGCCGCAGATAAACTCCATTGTTCTTTTTACGGAAGAAAGGGCTATGAAAGAGGCTAAGCTGGCCGAAAAGAAATTTATGGGTAATGAGAAATGTAGCCCTCTTTGCGGTATCCCTTATAATGTAAAAGATTTGATCGATGTTAAGGGAACAGCTACAACAATGGGCTGCAAAGCTTATCATGATAACTACAAAGAGCACGATTCTGCTGTGGTTGAAATGCTTAGCGCGGCAGGCGCCGTTTTAATGGGGAAATCCAATACATCACAGCTCGCGATGGGCACAACCGGCGATGTTTCCTTGTTTGGTGCCACCCGTAACCCGCGCAACCTGGAGAAGGTACCGGGTGGCAGCAGCTGCGGTTCCGGAGCTTCGGTGGCGGCTGGCATATCCGCTTTCTCTATTGGCACAGATCAGGGTGGCTCCGTTAGAATTCCTGCGGCTTTCTGCGGCGTAGTAGGCATTAAGCCGACATTCGGACGTATAAGCTATTATTGTTCGGCTTCTGCTCATAAGATGGTTGACCATTTAGGTGTCTCAACCCGCAATGTCTATGACAACGCGCTTGTACTTTCCGCTGCATCAGGCTACGACCCGAGATACGAGTACTCGTTCAATGCTCCGTCGCAGAACTTCGCAAAAGAGATAACGAGAAGTGCTGAAGGCATGATAATCTGTGTCCCGACAAAGTTCTGTTATGATGATGTTGAATACTGGCTGACCGAACAGTATACTAAGGCCTTGGAAATTCTGAAAGAGGGCGGAGCCAAGGTTAAAGAGGTAGAGATGCCTGACTTGTCCACATATCGTAAGGCTCATCAGCAGATATTCATGGTAGGCGCCATTTACAACCATGCTTATATTTTAGCAGAACGTGGCGACCAGATAGAGTCTGAAATGTATGACAGAATGAAGGCAGGAGATATTCCTGCAAGCGAATTCTTCAAAGATATAGAGATGCAGAAAGATTTAATGAAGATTTTCCTTGACCTGATGGATGGCTGCGACTTCATGTTTACGCCAACAATGGGTGCTTTTCCCTGCGGTCAAATGGAGCGTGAAATAACTCTGAACGGACAAAAAGTACCGATTTACGAGCCGAATACCCGGTACACATGGTGGGGCAACTATCTTGGAATGCCCGGTTTGACTATACCGGTCGCGTTTAACAAAGATAACAATGCTGCTAACGTACAATTTGTGGGACGTCAAGGAGAAGAAGCGAAGCTTTATCGCGCTGCTTCCTATGTTGAGCATGTAGTGGGGAGTGCGGATATCACTAAGCTTCCCGGTCTGGATTATTAAATAGTAAATAATATCCATACACCGATTTTGGGATTAACAAAAGCCAATAGTCATCTAAACCATAATGGTATAATCAGTAAAATGTATTAGAAATATTTTTTGGAGGAAACCAAAAAAAAATCTAGCCATAGAATCTAGTTATTCCGGACATCGAGGGTATTCGAAAGTACTCGACCATTACAAGGAGGATTGTTCTATGGGTGCTCAGATACTTGTTACCTCGTCATATTCGGAAATGACAAACTTGATCCGAGAAGTAGCTGTAGATTTAAATATCGAAATTATTGTCATCGAGGAAATCTTAGATAATGCAGCTAAGTCAGTAAGGGAAAAAGTACAGAACAACGGGGAGATAGAGGTTATCATTAGCCGGGGGGGTACAGCGGAAGCTATTAAAGAAACAATAGACATACCAGTAATTATTATTGAGGGGACTGATTTCGACCTTTTACGATCCATGTGGGAAGCTAAAAGCAAAAATAAGCGTAGTATTGGATTTTTAGCTTATAAATACTACCAAATAGATTATGATTTCGAACTAATCGAAAAAATTCTTGACATTCAAGTTAGACAATATCTATATACAAGTCGTCAACATATTGTTGAACAAGTCGAGAAAGCCTATCACGATGGTACTGATGTTTTGGTTGGGGGCGGGCAATATGGAGTAACATTGTCACAATCATATGGAATGAATGGTGGTTTGATTCATTCCAGCCGCAGGGCTGTCATCCAAGCGTTGCAAAGAGCTCAAGCTATTTTGGACGTTATAAAAAAACAGAAGGCTCATGAAGAAGAACTTAAAACGATTATTAATTCTGCTTATGAAGGTATAATTGCCTTCGATCGGTTAAATAACGTAACTTTATTTAACTCTGTAGCCCAAAGGATTTTTGATTTGGATCTCTCGCAGGTAAAAGGTATAACAATTGATGAATTAGTGAACTTGACAAGGAATTTTGACATTTTCAGTAAGGATAGTATGGAAATAGATCAAATAAAGAAAATTAGGAACTCTCGATTCGTTGTCAGAAAAACAATGATTAAGTTGGAAGAGGAGATCTTAGGATCTGTTTACGTTTTTCAGGATGTTACTACAATTCAGAACATGGAACAGAAAATTCGTAAGGAGTTACACAAGAAAGGTCTTGTTGTAAAGTTTTCAGTTAACAACATCGTTACTGAAAGTAAGGCTATGCGTGAAGTTTTGGAACAAGCAAAAAAATATGGAGCTACAGATTCTACAGTGCTTGTCACTGGAGAAAGTGGCACAGGAAAGGAACTCCTTGCGCAAAGTTTGCATCAGTTTAGTCCTCGTAAACATGGTCCGTTCGTGGCGGTTAATTGTGCAACTTTACCCGATAATTTGTTGGAAAGTGAATTATATGGGTATGAAGAAGGAGCCTTTACAGGCGCCAAAAAAGGTGGTAATATCGGTCTTTTTGAATTAGCACATTGTGGAACGATCTTTTTGGACGAAATAGGAACAGTTCCTCTAAACCTGCAAGCACATCTTTTACGTGTCCTCCAGGAAAAAGAAGTAAGGCGGATTGGTGGGGATAAAAATATCCCAATTGACGTAAGAATTATTGCAGCAACGAATGAGGACTTAAAACAAATGGTTGAGGAAGGAAAATTTAGACGCGATTTATTTTTTCGGTTGAACGTTTTATGCCTAAAGATTCCTTCTTTAAGAGAGAGAAAAGAGGATATCCCACATTTAATTAACTATTATTTAAAGGTATTTAATGCTCGATTTGATAAGAAAATTGAGCAATTTCATCCAACTTTATGGAAATGGTTTCTCCAATATTCATGGCCAGGTAATATCAGGGAATTGGAAAATCTAATTCAACGTTGCGTAATTATTGCTGAGGACACATTCGTTGACTCATCTTTCTTGGAAACCGTCTTTAAGGAAGAATATACTGCGGAATTTGAAAAATTCGAATCAGAGAGAAGTTTAGCAATCTTAATAGAAAAATCCGGAAAAAATGTTATAGAAAATTCGGCAAGTTTGAATGATATTGAATACGAGGTCATTAAGCAATTGCAATCAGTGGTAAAGAATAAGGCTGAAATCGCCCAGATCTTAGGGATAAGTAGAACGACCTTGTGGAAGAAGATAAAAGATAAAAGTTATTTGTCTAAAAATTGACATTGTATAAACGGAATTAAAGAATTTATCACCTCCATAAAAATCTGAAAATTTAATCATGTTTAAATTATGTAATAGTTTTGAACATTATGTTAAATGTTATTGAGATATTTAACTGACTCACCTCCATAAAGATTTAAAACAGTAATATTTCAGTATATAAGGGTAAGGAATTATCGGGGTTTGGCGGCTTTTTTTTAGTTCTCTACAAAGTGGCATGATAATTGCAATTTAAGTAAATATAGATAGGAGGTGTCTAATGGATTGCAAACGTAGGAGCTTTTCAGTGCTGAGTAAACTTTTAATTTTAAAAAAATAAACAGAAAGGGGGATAATGAAAGGCAGGCATAATAAGATACCGATAATGACAGATATAACAGAGGGAGAAATTATATACCGCTATTCTCAAACAGGTCATCAAAAGGACAATTAATACAAGTGAGTCAGCGGAAAACCACGTTTGCATAACTCTGAAGTTCAATCAACTTCTAGTCAATCTTTTCTCGCTTATTGGAGAGTTCAATGGATGAGCGACGGTTAGAGATTGACGTCCATTTTTCCGAGTAGCGAGGAATTTTTGGAAAAATTAGCTGAGCAAACGGGAATACCTTTCGGCGAAATTCGGATATCTCCTCCGGTTTTAGTATTCTTCTTACTTCGATTGTTAAGGTTAATAAATGGCTCGGTATTTTTGTAATCTAATTTGTCATGAGAAAAAGAAGGTACGCACGAAACATGGAAGACGGATCACGAGGTTCCGGACCTTTGGCGCCATACTCAAATATATCCCACATCGCTCAATTGTGGGGACGTTTTGGAAAAGTGAAAGTTGTCCCGACTGCTTCGGCGAATGCCGAGAGGCTATATAATATTGAGGAGGAATTTTTTGTGGCGACGCAGTTACAACCTGGTGGCTTTAACCCTACAGTAATTAGGAAAAAGGATATTACCTATTCATCGATTGTAGCCTTTTTTGCTTGGATGTTTTCTGTTTATGATTATATCCTTTTCGGAACATTGCTACCCGTAATGGCAATAGAATTTAAATGGACAACTGCATATAGCGCTAGAATCGTAACCTTTGTATCAGTCGGAATCTTTATTATCTCGTTATTGGTTGGTCCTATGATTGATACTTTAGGTCGAAAAAAATCAATGGTAATAACGACGGTCTTTGCTGCGCTGAGTTCTTTGCTTACCGCTCTTACTTTCAGTCCGATTTACTTAGTACTGGTGCGCAGTCTCTCAGGGATGGGTTATGCTGAACAAGCGGTCAACACTACTTATCTTTCAGAGATATATAATGAAAAGGAACGGGGATTCTTATATTCGTTTGTGCAAGGTGGTTGGCCGATAGGCGTATTGTTTGCTTCGTTAATGACAGCATTAACTCTAAATGCAGTCGGATGGCGCGGCGTATTTGCGATTGCAGTTTTTCCGGCAGTCATAATCGTAATACTATCATTCAAACTTAAGGAATCTCCGCGTTTCGAAGCCATGCAACATGCACGAAAGCTCATTAAAGCCGAACGGCATGCCGAGGCAAAGGAATTCGGTGAAAAATATGGGGTTGCTGTTGACAAGATACAGAAGTTTACTTTCGGTCAACTTTTTGCATCTGATATCAGACGGCAAACCATTTCCGTATCCTTGGCGTTTTTACTCAACTGGTTCGCGTGCCAGACATTTCTGGTATTAGGCACGACAATTTTGGTACAAGGTAAAGGAATTACTTTTACTAACTCCCTCTTTATGCTGGTATTCTCTAACGCATTATCTTATGTTGGTTATATTGTTTTAGGTTGGATAGGCGACCGTGTGGGGCGCCGCGGAACATGTGCTGTATCTTGGCTACTTGCAGGAGTAAGCTACGGATTTATGGTACTATGGGCCCAAAGTATCGTAGCAGTTACGATCACCTATTCTTTAGGATTGTTCTTTCTGATAGGGTCATATTCCGCTTTCTTTTCTTATATTGCGGAGTCGTTTCCAACTCGTATACGTGGAACAGCCTCTGCTTTCGTTAACTCCATGGGTCCATTAGGAGCAATAATTGGTTCAGCGATATTTTCAGTGATCGTCGGAGCCACGAGTAATAACGTTATTCTAGGAGCGGTTGCATCGGGAGTGGTGCCATTGTTGCTGTCAGGCCTCATGATCCTAGCGGCTCGCAAAATCAAACCGGGGACTTCTTTGGAAGACATATCCACCTAAAAGGATATTAGTGCCAAGAGCCCACCTAATATTTAGGTGGGCTTGCTCAATCCGCACAAGTGTTTGTGAAAAAAATAAAAGTAGTTACGCCTTTACTTGGAATTTCGGAGATATGGCCTTAAACCCGGCGGTACCGGAAATTCTGAACGCTATTTACGATGCTGTCGATGTACGGATAACATCGCTGCCGGTCAATGCGTCGAAATTAACGGCTGCAATCAACCCCCGGGTAATGCTTATGATGAGAAAGATATTATTGACTGGAGTCCCTATTTACGTACTTGGTGGTAGGAAACGCCAGCAAAAATCAAAAAGGAGGATGTATAAAATGGCTCAGAAGGAAATATTAGTTGGTTATGGAGTTGATATTGACGCAGTAGCAGGGTGGCTCGGCTCTTACTCCGGTGAGGATTCCCCGGACGATATTTCCAGAGGTCTTTTTGCAGGCGAAGTAGGTGTTCCCCGTATATTGAAACTATTCCAAAAGTATAATATAACTGCGACTTTTTTTGCCCCCGGCCATTCCATCGAGACATTCCCGGAACAAATGAAAATGATCGTGGATGCCGGACATGAAGTTGGGCTCCATGGCTATTCCCATGAGAACCCTCTCGCAATGACTCCCAAGCAGGAAGAAGATGTCTTGGTTTACAGTCTTGAACTCTATCAAAAACTGACCGGCAAAAACCCTACCGGATATGTAGCTCCCTGGTGGGAATTTTCCAATGTTACCAATGAGTTGCTAATGAAATATGGAATTAAATATGATCACAGTCTGATGCATGATGATTTTCATCCCTATTATGTGCGCGTAGGCGACTCATGGACGAAAATCAATTATTCTGGTGAAGCAAAGGATTGGATGAAACCTTTGGTTAGAGGCCATGAGATAGATTTGGTGGAGATTCCAGCCAACTGGTATCTTGACGATCTACCCCCCATGATGTTTATTAAAAAGAGCCCCAATAGCTTTGGCTTTGCAAATCCCCGGGATATTTTCGGCATGTGGCAGGATCAGTTTGACTACTGTTATCGCGAAAATGACTACGCTGTGTTCCCAATGACCATCCATCCTGATGTCAGCGGCCGTCCCCAATGCATTTTGGCACATGAACGGCTGATTGAACACATCAATAAGCATGAAGGCGTTCGCTGGTGCTCTCTCGATGAGATGGCCACCGATTTCCTGAAACGCAGCCCGCGTCAGAAATAAGTCAAATCATATATCTATCTCCCTATACTCTCTGGCATCGTATCAATTAGCACCCCTATGCAGCGGGAGGTGGGGAAAGGATTCAGATTCAATTTGAGAATCTACAACAACTCCTTGATGACCGTTACCTGAGGCGCTCCCCATATGGGGGCGTGGATTGAAATGTTTATACCATGGTCTGATAAGCTATAGAAAGCTGTAAGTCACAGAAAAAGCATACTTTACCAGAAAGAGTCTCACGGTTGTGGAGGCTCTTTTAGTCTTTTCACACATCATTAAATTTTTATCTCAAATATTTTTGGTTCATCTCTAGAAAAAATGTTAATCAAGCAGTCAAGCAGCTGTCTATTCCTATATAATTGGTGTTATAGTTCTTAGTAGATTCGTTATGATTAGATTCATCTTAGTTGGGTTAATATTTTAGATAAAGAGAGGCTAAGGCATGGGAAAAACACTTATTGTCGCGGAAAAACCGTCGCAAGCCCGTGAATATGCAACGGCCTTAGGAGTTAGAGGTCGAGGCGACGGGTATTTAGAAAATGAACAGTATGTAATTACCTGGTGCTATGGCCACCTTTTGGAGCTAGAGCGTCCGGAAGCATATATGGATTTAGAGCGGGTAGGGAAACGCTGGAGTCTAAATCGTCTGCCGGTCTTACCGAGTCTGCAGACCTTTCGTCGGGTGGTCAAAGCGGGGGCGGCTAAACAATACCAAGTCATCCAGCAGTGGTTAAAGTCTTCAGATATCGGAGAGGTTATTTGTGGAACTGACGCGGACCGGGAAGGGCAGTTGCTCTTTCAAGAAGTATGGGATGCCTCGAAGTGCAGTAAGCCATTATCAAGACTCTGGATTTCCTCGCTGACGACTGCGGCGATTCGAGAGGGTTTAAAGAGTCTCCGTCCTGCAGAAGCTGTGGCTGGCTTAGCAGCTGCTGGGAATGGTCGAGCCTTTGCAGATTGGGATTTTGGCATGAATCTGACCGAAGGGTTTACCGCCTTGTTTGGCAGCTTTGATGCTGTACGCAAAAAACCCAATGTCATTTCCATAGGCAGAGTGCAGACCCCGACTCTGGCCTTAATCGTTGAAAGAGAATGGGAGATTGAACGCTTTGTAGCTCAGCCCTTCTTTGAAGTCCGAGCAGAGTTTGTGACCTCCCAAGGGGAGTACCTTGGCAAGTGGTTCGATCCACGTGAGGAGTCGAAACGTCTTACTGATCCCCAAATAGCCGAGAGCATTGTAGCCAAAACTCAAGGTAAAACAGGGAAACTATCAAAAATGGAACAGAAGGATGTCCAGGAACCGGCACCGCTACTCTTTGATTTGACCTCCTTAACGATTGCTGCCTCAAAGAAATTTGGCTTTAGTGTGGAAAAAGTTCTCCAATTGGCACAATCCCTGTATGAGAAAAAGGCTATAACCTATCCTCGAACCGACTGCGCCTATCTTTCTGAGGACCTTATACCCAAGTTACCGGAACACCTGCAAGCGATACGCCAAGAACCCTACACGAATTGGGTGGACGAGGCCAGTCTTTTGGGTGTACCTAAGGGGAAACGCGTTATTAATACGATCACAGCCCATCATGCCATCATTCCGACGACAGAGAAGGTTGCCCTCGAGAGACTTAGTCGTGAAGAACAGAACCTGTATGACTTAATCGCTCGCCAATTTTTGGCTGTCTGGTTTCCGCCTGCTAAATATCACCAAACAGAGGTGGTGACATTGGTCGAGGGGGAGCAGTTTCGTACCAAAGGCAAAGTACTGCTGAGTCCCGGCTGGAAAAAAGTTTATGGACCCGATGAATTAGACGAGGCAAATACTCGTAAAACCAAGAAGAAAAACGACAGTGAACAGGCAGATGACGAAAACGCCTCCCTACCACCCTTGAGCAAAGGGGAAGAGGTGCGCACGAAACGTGTGTTTAGCGAAGAAAAAAGTACTAAACCGCCGAAACGCTTTACCCAGGGAGACCTGCTCAAGGCCATGGAAGGCGCAGGCAAGCAGATTGATGATGAGGTGCTCCGTCAGCAATTGAAAGGTAAAGGCTTGGGCACTGTCGCAACCCGACCAGCGATTATGGAAAACCTCATCGATAGGGGATATATCCTTCAAGAACAGAAGGCCTTAAAGCCGACCCAAAAAGGGATCGAGCTGATTCGTCTGATCAAGGAACGACTTCCTCAGGCCCAGCTTCTGATCAGTGCCGAGATGACAGGACAAATGGAATTCAATCTTTCTAAAGTGGAAAAGGGAGAATTGAGCATCCAACAGTATATGACGGATGTTGAAGAAGCGATAGGTCGAATTATCCAGGAACTGCGCTCTTTTGAACATTCCCATGGGAAAACCCCTCTAGCCCTTGCCCCAACAGCAGATGGTCAGACGACTTCTAGGACAGGAGGGACAGGGAAAGGAAAAGGGGAAGGGGCAAAAGCTCCCCGCAAGAAGCCTACTAAAGCTCAGAATCACCCTGGATCAACGGAAGAGAAGGCTAAGCTTAATAAGTTAGAGGAATCTGGCAAAGAAAAAAGAGAGAAAAGTGAACTCCAGACCGAAGGGTTTGGCAAGTGTCCAAAATGTGGTGGGGACGTGATCGAAGGGCAAAAGGGGTTCGGGTGCGCGAATTGGCGAGCAGGATGCCGTTTTGTGCTCTGGAAGACCCCGATCTGTGGTAAGGTGCTTACCCCGAACCAAGTTAAAAGCCTGTTGAAGAAAGGGAAAACTCCCCTTATTAAAGGGTTTAAATCTAAATCGGGTAAATCTTTCGCGGCTTATCTAACTTGGGAGGATCAAATCGAAGCTAAATTAAAATTTGAATTTGAGAAAGAATGAGTATTTAAGGATGAAACAGACATTTACCTTACTGCAAAAGATGAGACAATTATTTGTGATTTTATGGCCTGTCTTAGTTGCCCAGGTAACAATGTTCTCGATGAATTTTTTTGATACCGTGATGTCCGGACAAGCGAGTACAGCAGACTTAGCCGGGGTAGCAATTGGTTCAAGTTTATGGGTACCCATCGGTGCCGGATTGGGTGGAATTTTAGTGGCGGTGACTCCCATCGTAGCTCAGCTGATCGGTGCTAAACGCAGTGAAAAGATTGCGGCCAAGGTCGTCCAGGGAATCTATTTGGCCATGGCAATTTCAGTTTTAGTGATTATTGGGGGAGCACTTTGCTTAGACTCTGTGCTATCTTTGATGGGTTTAGAAGATACAGTGCGTCGTATTTCGCGTTATTACTTGTTAGCTCTAGCCTGTGGAATTCCAGCACTGTTTATATACCAGGTTCTACGTTCCTTTATCGATGCCTTAGGGAAGACTCGTGTCACGATGATGATTGCCATACTTTCATTGCCAATAAATATTGCTTTGAATTTTATTCTGATTTTCGGAAAACTTGGTGTCCCAGCTTTAGGCGGAGTTGGAGCAGGCGTTGCCTCTGCGATTACTTACTGGTGTCTACTTCTTATTGCCTTGACCATCATTTTGCGGATGGAATCCTTCGCAACTTATGGAGTGTTTGATCGTTTATTTGGCGTATCCCTTAAGGAATGGAGTGAACAGTTAAAGATAGGTTTACCTATCGGGTTTGCTATCTTTGTGGAGGTCAGTATATTTGCAGTGGTTGCTTTACTGATGAGTAATTATAATACTGTAACCATTGCAGCTCATCAGGCAGCTATGAATTTTGCTTCATTGCTCTATATGGTACCCTTTAGCATTTCTACTTCTTTAACTATTTTAGTCGGTTTTGAAGTAGGTGCGGGAAGACACAAGGATGCTCGACAATACAGCTTTTTAGGCATGGGGATGTCCTTAGCAATGGCCGGACTTTGTGCAATTATTCTATTAATCTTTAGCGAGCAAGTAGCCAATTTGTATTCCCGGGAAACTGAAGTCATTCAAATGGCCCAACAGTTTCTCATTTATGCCTTGTTCTTTCAATTATCGGATGCGATTGCCGCCCCGATTCAGGGGGCTTTACGTGGCTATAAAGATGTTAACGTGACGTTTATAACGGCGTTCATCTCCTATTGGATTATCGGATTACCGGCAGGGTATTACATGGCTAGCTATACTTCATTAGGAGCAGTGGGTTACTGGATTGGTTTAATTTTGGGATTGGCGGTCAGCGCTGTTGGTCTGTCGGGGCGACTTCTTATTGTACAACGTCGATATTCCTCTTGAGGATAGTAAACTTAGTTAAAGGGTTTAAGTCGAAAGCAGGGCAATCATTTGCAGCCTATTTGATTTGAGAAAATGCCGTTGAGACCAAATTGGCATTTAAGTTTAAGACTTCCTGACTTACAGCAATACTTCGAAAATAAGTCTTGGTGACTTAAATGAGTTATCAAGACTTATTTATTTATGGTTGAAAAGTTAAAATCTTTAAATTACTCTGAGTTGATGCTTTTCCGGGGTTTGATAAATGAGACCTGAAAGCTTAGCATAAGTCCTTGAAAATACGTACATAATCCACTGCTATTAAACTTTCTGAGATAATATACTAATTTGTGTGATAATTGGCAAAGAACTTGCAATAAAGTTGTGGGAAAGAAGTTAATCCTTTTATAAAAAGGAGGTTTTGATGGTCATTTCAGGGCAATGAAATATTTGAATCAAAGGAGGAATAAAAGTAAAGGATTAACGGTATTATTATGCATTTTTCATGATATATCTTTGTAATTCTTACTTGACAAATCATTTTAAACTTTATTGAAGTCTAGTGAGGTGAAAAATAGCTATATTAAGGCCGATAACCTAAGGTTCTTAGCGGGCATCAGCATAGGATTGTTTTTCACGGACCTGAAAATACCAAGAAGGTAATAACCAAGGATTTTTCTTTCGTAACACATACTATGAATAGACACGTGGAATTTATCAGCTGACTTATCTTTTTAAACCCGATTCTCAGATTAAATCATAAGAAAGGGTGAATAACTTGTCACAAGAGAAACTGGAAAAAATACCTAAATCTAAAGGTATATATGCTCGTATTAATCCTGTTGTTTTCTGGGGCAGTGCTATTTTATGCGTTGTGTTATATGCCCCAATGCTTTTTTTGGGTAAAGAACTGCAACCCTATGTGTCAATCATTTTAAAAGCTATAACCTATAGAATGGACTGGTTATGGTTATTATTTGCTTTGGGCTGTGTAGTGTTTTCACTTTGGTTGGCTTTTGGCAGATTTGGCAATGTTAAATTGGGCGGATCAAATGATAAACCTGAATTCTCAGACTTCAGCTGGGTATCGATGATGTTCACAGGCGGTGTCGGAGCAGGTTTGGTTTATTGGTCCATGGCCGAGCCTATTTTTTATCTTAAGTTTCCTCCTTTCTGGGGTGAGGCATTCTCAGCGCAAGCTGCGCAATTCTCTATTGCTTATGGAATATTTCACTGGGGTATTACGGCCTGGGCTATCTTTGTTCCAGGGGCCATCGCCTTTGCCTACATGCTTCACGTAAGAAAAATACCCTACTTCTACCCAAGCTATGCTTGCAGGGGAATATTGGGGGACCGGGTTGACGGATGGCTTGGCAGAGCTATCGATGTCTTTGTTATTATCGGTCTGGTAGGCGGATTAGGGACTACCTTAGGAACGGTTGTACCTATGATGGCGGCTGTAAGCGCCAATATGCTGGGTATTGAGAATTCTATGACGGTAAAAGTTGCGGTCACACTGGTGATTTCAGCGGTATTTGGCTATAGTGCTTTCTCCGGTTTAAATAGCGGAATTAAAAAATTGTCGGAATTAAATAGTTGGTTATGTATGGGATTATTAGCTTTTGTTATGCTTGCAGGCCCCACCTTATTTATGTTATCCTTTTATGTTGACAGCCTAGGGGTTTTGGCTACTAACTTTTTACGGATGAGTTTATATACAGATCCGATTACCAAATCTGGTTTTCCTCAAGACTGGACAGTATTTTACTGGGCCTGGTGGGCAGCATGGGCCATGTATTTCGGATTATTTGTTGCCAGGATCTCCAAGGGGAGAACGATAAGAAACGTTGTTCTAAATATGATGGTTGTAACGACAATCGGATGTTCACTGTTCTTCTTAGTGTTCGGCGGCTATGCAGTTGATCTTCTGCTTAATCAAGGGATAGCAATTGATAAGACTATGGCGGAGGGCGGTCCCGGGGCAATGATTACCCAAGTCTTAAATACCTTACCCTTCACTGGAATAGTGATTCCCTATTTCTTATTTGTGATGCTTATTTTCCAAGCTACTACCATTGATTCCAATGCGTATATTATTTCCATGATTTCTAGCAAAGAGATTAGGAATGATCAGGAATCTCCCCGCTGGACAAGACTTTTCTGGTGTGCACTCCTTGCTGTAATCGGGGTGGCTATCATGATGGTGGGCGGATTACCGGTAGTTCAGCTTTCATCTGTTGCCACCAGCGTACCCATTATATTTATTATCATCATCTTAGGGCTGTCCCTACGCAAGTGGCTCAAGGAGGATTTCGGCCAAGAAACTAAAGAGCAAGTTGTCGATTATCCGGAAGAAGATTAATGATATGGGGCTGTCGCTGTAAGACAGCCCAGAACATAGCAAAAGGCGGCTTCAGCCAGAAGCCGCCTTTTGCCGTCAAATATAAGCCATGCCTGGCTGCACCTCTAATTATATCCCGTATAAGTGTTTAGTATATTACAGTTATCCCGGGAGGCACAACAAAAAGTAGAATGAAAAGCTCATTGTCTATTTTATTGGGAATAACCTACCACAAAATATGATGAGGTTGATTGCACTAAATATGACCAAAAAAATAATTATTCAATCAGTATGTAATAAAAAAAGTATCCTACCCTTAACAGTTTAGTATAATTTAGGGCACAAGGATACGATTAAAACAGGTGATAACATGATGGAAATGTTATCACCTGTTTTTATAAGGATTATTCCCTCTAGAGCGAGTCTCATTTTTCCAAGGCGGTTATTTATCCACTAGCTTGAGAAGCTTTAGAGACAGAGAATCCATTTTCACAAATAGATTTAAGTTCTAGGATAAACTCTTTCTCTATTAAATTAACCGTTTGCCGATTTGATCGGATTAAACCGACGGTTATCCCTAATTTAACATCATGAATAGGGATTGGTTTTATTTCACCTGATTTCAAATAAATATCACCAATGGACATGAATTTTGGAAAGAATGAGATCGCCATCCCTTGGGAGACAACTCGCTTAATGAGTTCAAAGTTACAAAACCTAAAGGCTACTTTAGGCTCACCATAATCTTTCAGAATGCTTGTAATACCACCATTATTTTTTGTATATTCGTCATTGTAGGCAACAACAGGATACTCTAATGCTTCCTTTAAGGATACAGAGTCCTTAGCTGACAGGGGTGAATCTTTTCCCGCGTAAACCAAAAATTCATCTGAGAATAAAACTTCGCTGAAAATGTCTTTTCTGTTAATTTCTTCAGTCAAGAGAACGATGCCAAGGTCAAGTTTACCGGATAAAACGTTCTGTAAAATAATGATTGACTCTTCAACGGATAAATTTATATTAATATTAGGATGCCTATTTTTCAGGTGTGATAAAACGCTAGGTATGATTTTGTCGCCCATGCTGGGGATTATTCCAACAGACAAGCTACCTGATAATTCAGAGGTATTAGCAATTTGCTTAATCTCTTCCACTCGATCAAGAACATCCCGGGCCTTATCGATAATGATTTTGCCAATATCTGTCGGGTAAGCGCCAGAAGTAGTACGCTTAAATAATACGGCCCCTAATTCATCCTCAAGCTTGCTAATAGCGGAGCTGACAGCCGGTTGGGTGATAAAGGCATGTTCAGCTGCCATGGATATTGAGTTATATTTAGCTACTTCACAGAGAAGATATAATTGTGTTAATCTCATAAATACCTCCGCTTGTCTTTAGGCAATGCTAAAATTATTAGCCAATGTTCAATAAATTCGGATTAAATTTAGATTTCAATTTTCTGCGTACTATTCTGCCTATAAGTGCGTATGATTCGGGTTACTTTACTTTGACTAATATTAAGAGTGTTTGCTACTTTATAGGAGCTTCTTAACTCATTATATAAGCGAATAATGATAGCCTCCTCATCACTTACTTTCAAGAGATTCTTCCATTTCGATAGTTCATTATCCACAAGATTGTTATTGGAGGGGGGGGTCTGAATCTTGAAAATTTTGCTTGGCAAATGTTCGGGTAGTATTTTGCCTTCTGGGATGGTAACGACTAACCGTTCTGCTAGATGATCCATTTCACGGATATTACCAGGCCAGGAATAGTTTTTAAGAACATCAAGACATCGTGAATCAAATTGATGAGAGTATTTATATTGAGAATCATATTTTTCTAAAAAATAATGCAATAAAGGGATTATATCTTCATTTCTTTCTCGTAATGGAGGAGGATCGATCTCAACAACGCTTAACCTATAATACAGATCTTCACGAAACTTACCTTCTTGAATGAGTTGAGGTAAATCACGATTGGTAGCAGCAATAATTCGAATGTCAATTGTTTTATGTTCTTTTCCACCAACTGGAAGGAAACGGTGTTCCTGGATAAGCTCTAATAATTTTGCCTGAACTCCTAAAGGAATCTCGCCAATTTCGTCGAGAAATAGAGTGCCACCATGGGCTAATTCCACTAAACCTACCTTTCCGTATTTGTCTGCACCCGTAAATGCACCTCGACAATAACCGAAAAGTTCAGATTCTAAAAGATGTTCTGGAATAGTGGCACCGTTAATGCAGATAAAGGGTCCTTCTTTGCGCGGGCTCATTTTGTGAATGTCCAAGGCTAAGACGTTTTTTCCTATTCCGGACTCCCCAAGGATTAAGACCGTTGAATTGACTAAAGCCACTCTCTGAACCAAAGCGAGGCATGACTTCATTTTTTGGTTAGAAAAAGAGTAACCTTTAAAATAGCTGACTTGTTGAACTAATTCGTCAACTTTATCTTTATAATGGTTCACCAGTTTCTTAGTTTTATCTAAATCATGTTTTAATTGCTCGATTTGAGTGATATCCCTACTGTTCATGACAATAAAATCAATCTCGCCATCGCAATTAAAGACAGGAGTAGCGGTTACAACAAGATTAATCCCTGACCTAGTTTTTTGTTCTAAGGTAACAATTTTTTTTTCTAGGAAAACAACGGGGGCCAAAGCAGGTGAGTAATATCCTTCGCTGATTAAATGATCGACGGTTTTCCCAATGACCTCAGAAGGATTTACTCCATAGTGTTTTACACAGGCTTCATTAACGTACGTGACAATGCTGTTGCGGTCTACGACAAAAATTTCATCAAAGGAGTTGTCTAATATCCTTTTTAAATCCTCCCGATTTAAAGTGCTTTCATTATAATCAGGCAAATTTTACGCCTCCTTTTTGGCCATATCAAAAAGATTAGTAAGGGATAAAGTTTCAGTATGATAGTATACATTATCTATTAAAGAAGAATATTCGATATAATATGAAAAAAACCTGCAATTAATACGAAAAATGTAGTATATTGCAGAACTTTACTTCGTTAGATTCAACTAGAGTATTATTTTGGAAAATGCCTTTTATATAAATTATATAGGAACCACTATAAATGTAAATAGTGTTGACTGTACAATTAGAATATTCGTTTTTTAGAGGTTGCAGAGTCTTCAAGTTCCAGCTAGTTTCTTGTTTATGGCATAAGAATTGCATTATACTTATGTATCCAATGACCTTCTTAAATGGGGTGGAGATCAATCCTAGTTCATTCAGCAAATACTGCGACAATTGACTAATTTTAAGAACGTATTCGCGCGAAAAGAACCTTGGGGCCATTTTAGTTATACTTAATTAAATGGGTTAAGTGAGATGGTGCGAGTCGGGGGGACTTAGATGAGTCATAATGACTCATCTAGGCTAAGAGTAAGCTGAAATTTACAGCAAACAAGATCAAATGGGGAGGTCGTTATGAGAGGTCTAAAAACTAAACTTGAAGTACTGAGTAAAGATGATTTGTTAAGAGTTCATGAAGCCACCCTGAAAATTCTTCGAGAAACTGGTGTCGTGTTTCACAGTGAAGAAGCTCTTAGTATTTTCAAAAAACATGGGGCTAGAGTTGAAAACAAAACGGTATTTATTTCTCGTGAAATGGTCGATCAGGCCTTGAGCACTGCACCTAAAACCTTCCGGATGAGAGCCCGCAACGATAAATACTCCCTGACGGTTGGTGAAGGATTCTTAGTACAGCCTAATGTAGGTCCTGTCTATATTCAGGACCTAGATAGGGGACGGCGCGAGGCAACCCTAGAAGACTATGCCAATATCCAAAAATTGTGTCAAGCCAGTGATGTTGTCGACTTGGTGGGTACCATTCCAGTCGACCCAAGTGATGTTGATACTAATGACAAATATCTGATGATGATGTATGAAGCCCTAAAAAACTCTGATAAACCAGTGATAGGTTTCTGTGCTAACACTCAACAAGTACGAGAACAGTTGGATATGGTTGAGCTTGCGATGGGCAAACCTGGTTTTCTGATGGAAAATCATTGTACCGCTGTGTTGGTTAATTCTCTGAGTCCCTTAGGATATGCTCCCGATACTTTAGAAACGATGATTGAATACGCAAAACACAATCAGGTGATCATGCTCGCACCTTGTATTATGGCCGGAGTAAGTGGACCAATCTCCCTCTTGGGGACCGCGGTCCTCCAAAACACAGAAACCATCGCCGGATTAGTTTTGGTTCAATTGATTAATCCAGGTGCTCCACTGGTCTATGCAACCGCATCCACCTCGGGATATATGAAGGAGGCTACCTTCGCTGCTGGGACGCCGGAAGCAATGTTGATCAATACTGCCAGCTTACAAATGGGTTTGGATTTTTACCACTTACCCGTGAGAACAATGTCTGGAATTACTCATTCTAAAACGGTGGATTGCCAGGCAGGGTATGAAAGCATGCAGAGCTTAATGATGGGAATGTTGAGTGGAGCCCATATGTCTGTTCAGAGTCTTGGAGTTTTGGATGCCATCATGACGACTTCTTATGAGAAATTCGTTATTGATGAAGAACTCGTCAGAAGAGTGAGGCGGATTTCACAGGGTATTGATACTTCTGATGAAGCTTTAGCCGTCGAGGTCATTCAAGAGGTAGGGCATACGGGCACCTACTTGTCCCACATGAGTACCTTTGAAAAGTTCCGAACCTTATGGACTCCATCTGTATCGGATTGGGGAAATTATAGTGATTGGAAAAGCGCCGGCTCAGAAGACGTGACAGTCAGGGCAAATCGAAAGTTTAAACAAATTCTTCAGAACGCCCCTGAAACTTTACTCGATCCTGATACCGATAAAGCACTCCAAGCCTATATTGCAAAGGCTAAATCGAGCCATTAAATTGAGTTTTAGACTGAGTTTTATAGATTTATACCCGGCATAAAAAGTCGGAATTATACAAAGAAATTGATTTAGACTAAGATTAATCTAAGATTAATTTAGATCTATATATCTTTAAGGAGGATGTCAAAATGAGTGATTTTGATCAATTGGCCGATTATGTATTCAAAGGTAATGCTGCTGCCGTAAAAGATCTGACCCAGAAAATGGTAGATGGTGGTGGTGATCCCATGGAAATCATCTCCAAGGGGTTGCTGATCGGTATGGATATTGTTACCCCAAAATTCAAAGCTGGTGATATGTATGTACCTGAAGTCATGATGTCTGCCAAAGCATTATCGGAAGGCATGAAAATTGTAAAACCTCTTCTCACAGGGTCACAAATCGCTGTCACTAAGACCATCCTGATCGGGACTGTTGCTGGAGACCTTCACGACATTGGCAAGAATCTTGTTGTTATGATTATGGAAAGCGGTGGCTTTAATGTTGTCGATCTAGGAGTGGATGTATCGCCGGAAAAATTTGTGGCAGCGATTAAGGAGCATGATGCCAAGATTGTGGGTTTATCTGCTCTGTTAACGACAACGATGCTCAATATGAAAGCAACCATCGAATTAATCACTGAAGAAGGACTGCGTGACAAGGTCAAGATTCTGGTTGGAGGCGCACCCGTTTCTCAAAGCTTTGCTGATGAGATCGGTGCAGATGGTTATTGCGCAGATGCTATGGCTGCCAAAGAAATGGCTACAGCAATTTTGAATTAATTCATAATGCAACAAGTGGAGGTGAAATAATTGAGAAGTGAAGTTAAAGCAGGATTCGGAAAATTTGAAGGCTTCGGACTGAATATATTTTCAGATGATGAACTTTATGATATTCACAGTGGAACGTTAGAGGTCTTAGAGAAAACAGGCATTAAAGTTGAATCCAAAGAGGCTTTAGATATTTTCGCGGCGGGAGGAGCTCATGTCGATTTTCAAACTCGTGTTGTCAAGATTCCTCCTCATATCGTAGAAGACGCCATTCGTACAGCCCCTAATACCGTGTTATTGGCCGGACGTAATCCCAAACATGACATTATCTTAGGTGGCAAGAGGGTTCATTTTATTAATTTTGGTGAAGGGGTTTCAATCATTGACCCTTATACCAAAGAGTATCGGAAGACGACTAAACAGGATGTCATAAATATATCCCGCTTCTGTGATGCTATGGATGAGATGGATGCAGTTTTACGTCCTGTAGCCCCCCAAGATGTTCCGGCAGAGGCTGCAGTGGTTCACAATGCAGAGGCTCTCTTCAACAATACTTCTAAGCATGTCTTCATCGGCACTGAAGGCGGTAAAAACTTTAAAAAGGTCTTAAGAATGGCTGCAGCTGTCGTTGGAGGGGAAGACAAGCTGCGGGAACGCCCTATCTTCTCTTGCAATGTCTGCCCTACAAGCCCTTTACAATTGGTTGGACATTGCACTGAAGTGATCATCGAAGGTGCACGCGCTGGTATTGCAGTCAATGTACTATCCATGGCCATGGCGGGGGCTACCTCACCGATTACCTTAGCCGGTAGTCTTGTTACGCACAATGCAGAAGTCCTAAGTGGTATCGTCTTGAGCCAGCTAACTTGCAAAGGGGCGCCTGTTATTTATGGTAGTTCCACCACCATCATGGATTTGCGGTTTGCTACTGCTCCCGTCGGTTCTCCAGAATTGGGCATGATCAATGCCGGCGTGGCAAAACTGGCCCAATTCTATTTACTGCCTAGCTGGGTAGCTGGTGGCTAGGTAGATAGCAAAGTTCCGGACGCCCAAGCATCTCATGAGTTCACGATTACCGCTATGCTGACAGCGTTGGCAGGGTCCAACCTGATCTATGGAGCGGGCATGTTAGAACTCGGCATCACCTACGATTACGCCCAAATGGTGATGGATAACGAGATGGCTAGGATGATCAAAAAAGCAGTATGTGGGATCAGTGTGTCGGATGAGACCTTAGCTATAGATGTTATTAAGCAGGTAGGCACCGCTGGTAACTTTATTAGCGAAGAACACACCTTCAAACATATGCGTACCCAATCCAAGAGTAATGTTATCGACCGTCGCATGAGAGATGTATGGCTGGCAGACGGTGGTAAAGATTTTTCGGAAAGAGCCTATGAAGTGGCGAGAACCATTTTAGAAACCTATAAACCTGAGGGTTTGCCAGAAAGTGTTCAAGCTGAACTTCGAGGGATTGTCGAAGAAACAGAAAAAGAGTACGGTGTCAATAGTTGAGTTAACGACCGAATAACTAAATATTAATGATAGTAATGAGGAGAACGAGCTAAAAACTTTAGTTCTTCTCATTATCATCATTGGTGCGATCTTCCTGTTAGCAGCAATCTCCATTGGGTTCTGGGGGGAGAGGACTGCGGTCGTTCTCTGATGAAATTGAAGTAAAGATTTTGTATCTCAAGATATATCCTAAGCAAAACCATTTGAGGAGTTGTGATTTCAATAATGAAAAGAGAAGCATTAACTCAGAAATTATTGGTATTAGGGGTAGACGGGATGGATCCCAAATTATCCCGGAAGTTCATGGACGAAGGAATAATGCCAAACTTACAAAAACTTCTTGCAAAAGGCTCAGCAAGAGAAGACATGGGCCATTTAGGTGCCATGCCAACGATTACTCCTGCCTGTTGGACGACCTTAGCAACGGGTGCCTATCCTGGAACACACGGTATTACCTGCTTTTGGCGACAGTCACCACATAGCTTGGACGCAGTAGTATATAATATGGATTCCAGAAACTGTGAAGCTGAACAGTTATGGAATATAACTGCTGAGGCCGGTCTGAAAACTTTAGTATGGCATTGGCCTGGTTCTGCTTGGCCTCCGACCAGTGACAACCCAAATTTAAGCGTTGTTGATGGAACACAGCCTGGTTCTGTTAACATGGGTGTGGCACAACTTGATTGGGAAAAAATTATCTTTGCTAGTGAGGAAATTAAAGAAATACAATATGCTCCAAAACTTGAACGTCCTGCTGGTACCGGCTGCATGATTTCCGATCTGAGTGCTATTACTGAAGAAAAAGAACCAACTACCGATATGATGGAATTATGGTATGGTGAAGCTGCCATGACAGGCAGTGAAATCCGTGAATATATCATGGGACCAGAAAATATGGAAATGGTCATTGAATCTATTCCTCATTATGATGTAGTCAATTCCCCGTTGAAAAATGCAGAAGGATGGGCAGCTGCACCGGCAGATGCCAAAGAATTTACTATTTTAACGTCTGATGGTATTGTAAGACGACCCACCCTGATTTTAAAGAATGCTGATGGCATCTATGACCGCATAGCAATTTATAAAAATAAGAAGGCTGAGAGTCCAATTGTAGTGTTAGAAGTTGGGAAAATGGTTTCCGGTATTGTGGATAACATTAATAAAGAGGGTGTATTAAAACCTGCATGTCGTACTATGAAAGTCTTAGAACTTTCGACCGATGGAACATCGGTGAAACTGTGGATCAGTAATGCATTGGATATTGCCCAGGATAAATTATGGCATCCAAAAGAATTGTTAAAAGATATCGTAGAAAACGTGGGACCGGTTCAGCCTGTTAGCTTGGTTGGGGGAGAAGATGCTTACCTGGTTGAGAAGGTTTATGAACCAGCCTGGGATGCGTATAGTCAATGGCAAGCAAAGGCTTTAAATCATTTAATTAAAAAACGGGATTTCCAGATAGTATTTACTCATTTGCATAATGTTGACTGTGCAGGTCATATGTTTTGGCATTTAGCTAAAAATCTGGAGCGCTGGAGCCATTGTGACGCTGAAGTAAATCAGAACTTTATCCGGAAGTTTTACATTCAGACAGACAAATATATCGGTGAATTCTTACACCTGTTAGATGAAGGATGGACAGTGTTGCTTTTAGCTGACCATGGTTTACTGGTAGGGGAAGAATTTCCACCACAAATTGGTGAATATGGCGGTATGAATGTACAAGTAATGCAGGAACTAGGTTATACCGTTATGAAAAAAGATGAAAACGGTAAAAATCTCAAAGAAGTAGATTGGGAAAAGACAACAGCTGTTCAGTCTCGAAGTAACTATATTTATATCAACTTAAAGGGTCGTGATGCCCATGGCATTGTTGACCCAGCGGGCAAATATGAACTGGAAAGAAAACTTATTTCTGACCTGTACAATTATAGAGATGCGAAAACAGGACATCGTGTTATCGGGATTGCAATGCGGAATAAAGACGCTGTTGTATTAGGAACAAACGGTCCGCAGTGTGGTGATATCACCTTCACTGTTGATGAGGGATTCAGCCGTCTTCATGGTGATGGGTTATCCACTACTGATGGTGCTTTCGATACTTCTGTTACCCCGATTTTTATAGCAGCAGGTACAGGAATTAAAGAAAACTTTACAACAACTAGGACAATTAGACAAGTTGATATTGCACCGACTATTGCAACATTAGTTGGTGTCAGAATGCCTGCCCAGTGCGAAGGTGGACCAATTTATCAGATTTTAACCGAAGAGTTCTAATATAAAAAAGGCAGGCTAATTCACTTAAACTTAACTTCGTGGACTAGCCTGCTTTTATTCTTTTTTTTTAAAGGAGTGGAAATATGTCTTTAGAACAATTAAATGCAAATAGTTTCGAAAAAATTATCTATGATAATGAGGAATCCTGTCTTGTTATTTTCTCAAGAAAAGCCTGTCACGTTTGTAAAGATGTCGTTCCTGTTTTGGAGGAGCTTCAACCGCAATACCGAGACAGATTTGGATTCTATTACGTGGATGTAGAAAAAGATAAAAACTTGTTCCAAAGATTCTCCTTAAAAGGAGTTCCTCAGATTCTTTTCTTTAAGGAGGGCGAATATCAAGCAAAACTAGCAGGTGCTGTTGACGAAGACAAAGTCATAGATAAGATTGCGGAAGTTCTAGAATCGTAATCACTAAAACATTCTACAGAGAGGGGGTAATTTAGGAAAATGGGAGATGTGACGTACGATTTAATCATTATCGGTGGGGGCCCCGCAGGTCTCACGGCAGCTATTTATGGGGGAAGAGCGAAGCTGAGAACTTTGGTTATCAACAAAGGGACGGTTGGCGGTTTGGTCAATACTACACGAGAAATTGTCAATTATCCGGGCTATGGTCAAATCAGTGGACCCGATCTTATGAAAGACTTTAAAAAGCATGCCGATTTATTTGGTGTTGAATTTTCACGAGATGAAGTTGTGAGTGTTAATTTTTATCATGAAGACAAAATCATCTGCACCAAAAAAAAGAAAGAATACTTGGCCAAGGCGGTTATCATTGCTTGTGGCAGTGAGCCAAGACTATTAAATATTCCTGGCGAAAAGAGGCTTCAGGGCAGTGGGGTTGCGTATTGTGCAACCTGTGATGCCGAGTTTTTTGAAGGCGAAGACGTTGTTGTCGTTGGCAGCGGGGATCAAGCCATTGAAGAAGGCATGTACATTACCAAGTTCGCTCGCAAAGTCACCGTAATTGTACTCCATGATGAAGGCGTTCTCGATTGCAATAAAGTGAGTGCGGAAAGAGCCTTCCAAAATGAAAAGATGGAGTTTGTATGGAACTCCACGCTTAAAGAAGTCCTGGGTGAGGCTAATGTCGAGGGGGTTAAAATCAAGAACTTAAAAACGGGCCGTTCAAGCGAACTTCTTTGCCAGGGTGTTTTTTTCTTTGTTGGGATGATTCCTTCGACCCATTTTCTTAAGGAAAGTGGCATTGGGATGGACAGTAGAGGCTATATTCCCGTTAATGATTTGATGGAAACGGATCTCGAAGGGGTATATGCGGTCGGAGACAATCGGGTTAAATATTTAAGGCAAGTGGTTTCAGCTGCAGGTGATGGGGCAACGGCCGCAGTCGCTGCCGAGCGCTATATTGAGGAACTGAATGGGTTTAGTACGAGTGTACTGAAAAGTGACAAAAAAGTTCTCTTGCTTTTCTTCAATGCCTTAAATAATGAAAGCTTGGAGTTTAGCACTTTATTAGAAGAGGCAAATCAAGAACTATCGGAACTCTACAAAGTGGTGAAAATCGATACGGCTACTAAGAAAAATCTTGCCCAAAAGTATGATGTCAAAATCGTGCCCTCAGTTGTTGTATTGGACAGAGGGCAAGAGATCAAGCGATTGGACTATTCGATGGATAAAGAAAAACTAAAAGCTCAATTAAGATAAGACAAATCATTATTAGTAAATAGTAAAACATTAGAAGAGCATATTACTAAAAGTTCATTTTATGAGTAATAGCTTTATGATAAAGAGTTTTCGATAGTCTAAAATAGCATTTATCAAATTCAAAAGACGGGGCTGTTGCAAAACGAACTGAAGGTTCGTAAGCATCAGCCCCTGTTTTAATAACAGAAAGTTAAGGAAAACGGATGATAGTTTAACTGTTTTTTTGCCAAATGGAGTAGTTCTTTGGATAAGGAGTTACTTGGGATCTGCTCTAGGGAGGAGCGCTTTTCAGCTGTGTTAACCCGTGCGAAGACAGTGTCTTCGTTCTGCACGCGTCTGCGAGTTCCGCCGCTGGCTCGCTGGACGGTTCGCGAGCGCGTCCGAACCTCTGGGCATTTCTGCATGTGAACCTACGGCGCGCTACGGGGACGCGAACCGTCGGCGCTCACCTTAGCGCGGCTCCACAAACGCATCCGCTTAGCAGAAAAGCGCTCCTCTAGGCCAGTTTGATGGGAATGTGGGCAGCGCTTTGGGGGTTTTTGGGCTAGGCTTCGGGGAATTTTGGCTTCAGTTCAGGTCCACTAGGCCATCCGTGGCTATCGGCTAACAAGAAGGCTAATACGTGCGAAGATAGTGTCTTCGGGCGTCCGCTAAGTTTTTATAAAAAAGAAAACTGCGGGTCCCAAGAGACTCGCAGTTAGCGTATAATTTAGTTATGCAAACAACAAAACTACACACTAAGAATTATACCGAATTAGGTGGAAGCTATCAATTAGTTTTACCATTTAATTTCGAAGTGTTAATACCCAAGGATGACTCCGTTCGACTGCTCAGCCACATATTGGAGGGATTAAATTATACGAAATTATACCAGGCATACTCTTCTACCGGAAGAAAACCTGCAGTCGAACCCAGAATTCTTTTTAAGGTATTAACGTACGCTTACATGAACAATATCTACTCCAGCAGAGACATTGAAAAGGCAGGCCTACTACATAAAACCCCAGACCTATGAACAATGGAAAAAGACGAACTTTAAAAAAGATATTAGCAAACGGGAGAATATGTTCTATGATCCCGAAAAAGATGAATATACCTGCCATAATGGAAAACAGCTTAAGGTTACAAGGATAACCCATAAGACATCAAGTACAGGCTATCGTTCAGAAATAACAGTCTACGAATGTGATAATTGCCAAGATTGCCCTGTAAAAACGAAATGTACCAAGGCAAAGGGCAATCGTCAAATGCATGTGCTGTCCAACTGGAACAAAAAAGCTACAGCAGCTCCTTCACCGACGCCACCCGGAGTGATGAAACCCTGACCATCCCTGTCAGCGCCTTCACTCCCACACAAGGCACCATCGATGCTTGGGTTAAAACAAAAGGCAACCCGCAAACGGCCATCCAAGTGATCCTGGATGCTGCGGGAACAGGGAATAATGGGCTAATTCTAGGGATAGCTACAAACGGCAAATTCTACCTGCAAGCCGGTACTGGTAGTGGCGTAATCCAAGCTTACTCCACCACCGTCGTTCTAAAAGATACCTGGTATCATGTCGCCGGAAAGTGGGACAGCACAGGAGTCAGCCTCTATGTCAATGGGGTTAAACAGGGGTTTACCCCAGGAACGATCGCTATCCAACTCAACGTAACGCCGACGATCGGCAGACAATCCACCGTAGCCCAGAGTTGGTTCGACAGCTGGATCGGGGATCTCCGAGTTTCCTCCACCTCACGAACCGATCAGGAAATCCAGGCGTCCTATACCGGAGGGCAGCCCATCGCTCAGGACAATGACACCACCTATAAACTGACGATGGACGGTCATTTCCAGCCCAGCAGCAGCAACTACGGGCAAAACACTCTCAAAGTCAACGTCCCAACTACAGCTCCCTTAGGAGACTACGGAATGCTCAGCAAGAGCATGACCGTTATTCCGAACAGCACCTATACCCTAAGCGGACTCCTGCGCGGCCGAACGATTCAAGCTGGCAGCGGTGCCTTCTTACAAGTGCAGTTCTATAACGCTCAAGATGAGCTAATCGATCAAACCAACGGTCAAACTCTCAGCGGAACCTTTGATTGGCAAAAGAGTTTCATGACCTTCGAGACCCCCAAAGAGGCTGCTAAGGTCAAGGTGGCACTCCTCCTCTCAGGTCACGGAAGCGCTTGGTTTGACGCCCTTCTCTTAGAGCGTGGCTCGACCGCCTCCAGGTATAACATCCTGGAAAACCCCAGTATGGAGATGGGAACCAACTCCGTCGATGCCTGGACCACGGCCACGTTTGGTGGCAGTTTCTACCCAGCCTGGAGCAGTGCTACGGCCAAAGAAGGCTCGAAGTCTCTAAGCCTGTATTCCTCCAGCGGATTTGACGGAGACTGGCGTCAAATCATCACCGTCAAACCCAACACGACCTATACCTTTACCGGCTGGGTCAAAACCCAAGACTTACAACAACTCGATGCCCAGGTCTTTGGTACCTATTACCTGGTGGAATACGATGCTAATAACAACCTGATGCCGATGCACAGAACCCTAGGCAACAACTTAGGAACCAATGACTGGAAAAGAGTCCTCTACACCTTTACCACCTCGCCCTCCACGGTGACGCTCCGTATCGGCGCCTCACTGGGCAATTGGGGTCAAGCCAAAGGGATGGCCTGGTTTGATGGGGTACGCCTCTTTGAAGGAAGGATTACGGATACCTACCTCTATGATGAGGCCCGGAATTTCCCAACCCACCATCTGGATGCTCAAGGCAACCCCTCAGCCGTCACCTACGACTTATTGGGCAATAAAATCACAGAAACCAATGCCTTGGGGGATACCACCAAGCAAAGTAGACGTGAGTCGCCTTACTTCGTTAGAAGCAGGTAGCACTCACGCCCCTTTCCAAACCGGACAGGGATCTTTCGACACATCCGGCTTTCACCCAGGCCAAAACATTCCGGTAAGATAGGCAAATAATCAA
>Ga0209347_1000561_pt1 | contig 89452 bp, 96 predicted proteins | sample AutmiccommuBRH23_FD_187382 | JGI IMG/M metagenome (GOLD analysis project Ga0209347, IMG submission 187382) | Deep subsurface microbial communities from Mt. Terri, Switzerland - Autotrophic microbial communities BRH/23 (SPAdes) (version 2) | ecosystem: Environmental > Aquatic > Deep subsurface >...
CGCTAAGGCGAGTGCCGACGGTTCGCGTCCCCGTAGCGCGCCGCAGGTTCACATGCAGAAATACCCAGAGGTTCGGACGCGCTCGCGAACCGTCCAGCGAGCCAGCGGCGGAACTCGCAGACGCGTGCAGAAAAGCGCTCCCCCCAGAGCCAGACAGAAGAACCGCCCCCAGTTTACCCAGGAGGGGTTTTTTAGAGTAGAAAGTAAACTATTAAGAATGAGAGAGATAACGAAAGGTAATCCTAAATATCAAGGAAGAGATTTAGAGTAGAAAGCGAATAGTCATTGGCAAGAAGTATATTTGATAGCGAGGATATATATATGACATGTCAAATGGTGTATCATAACGGGAATTGTATCAATACTAAAAAACCCTATGCCCGTGCGTGTAAATTATGTATTGAAAGGTGTCCTCACCAAGCCATCTCGGAATATCGAGAGCTAGATACTAAACAATGCACGGAATGTGGGGTATGTATGGCTGTATGCCCGAGTAATGGCTTTGTAGACCATTCAATGGATAAATTCCATAATTATCTTTTAGAGTCAGAAGAAATTGTTTTAAACTGTCCAAAAGCAACCCCTCTTGGCTTTGAGATTCCGTGTTTAGGGATGCTTGACCGAGACAGTTGGATGACTCTTATGCTCCTAGCTAAAGAAAAAAAAGCAACAATCATTACGGGGGCTTGTTCAGACTGCAAGGATCGACAAGCATGCGTATCCAGTGTTGAGACCTTTAAACAGCTTCATTCGGACTGGCCGGAGCATCCTGTCGTCTACATTCAAGTCCGACCAGATCAAGGGTGTGCTGTCGAGCCAGAGCTTTCTGAAAGTGTCGGACGTAAATCTGTTCAAAGGGATTCTAGGATTGGTTGGCGGCAGAAAGGTCGCGAGAAAATCGAGGAATGGTTGCCCAGCATAGCAGCGGATGAGACATATCCAATTCCAAAATCTCGTCAGTGGCTCATCGAAGCCTTCGAAGCTTCATCAGAAGAAAAAATTCCTTTTCATGCTTTATCTGTTGCTGATTCATGTACAAGTTGTGGAGTTTGTGCTGCGATTTGTCCACAGAGCGCATTGCAAAAGAGGGAAGAGAGGAACTTAGACCCGAGTACAGAAGATCCAACTAAAGAGGAAAAGATCACGTCAATGCGGCTTATTTTTGAACCTCAGAAGTGTGTTCAGTGCTATCGTTGTGTTGAAACTTGTCGATCCCAAGCGTTGTCATTTAGCTTTAAACCATTGGCACATCGACAATTAACTGGAAAAATATTGATTCACGAGGGTAGTCCCAAATATTGCAGTCGATGTGGCAAACGTATTTTTGATAACGGAGAATTATGTTTGGTCTGTTCCACTAGCGATCCGGATAGCCGAGAATTCTTCTCTCTTTAGCTCGCCTTTAATCTAATGGTAGACAAGAAGTTGCGTAATTAGGAATGGTGTCCATTACACCCGCAGTGGGCACTATGCTCGTGCGGTTTTTTCTTCGGTTCACGTAAAATCTGATCGGTTAAATGGGTCACGTGAGAGATAGGTTGTTGTTGAACATCTTTAGCTAAGCTTAGAATTTCTTGGATCTCTGCCTTAGTAAAACCCGCATTTAATCCCTCGGTAATCGCAAGACGGAGTGCTGCTAGGGCATTACAGGCTACTGCAGCAGAAATTTGTGCCACAATCGTATTACGTTGATCAAGACTCATAAAACATTCCTCCTGAACTGAAATTTAATCCGATGGCTAACCGCCAAAATAGACTTCACTCACTCTCAATCTTAGCACAGAATAGTTTTTGGAGCAAAATACCGTCTGATTGTTCTTACACGCTCTAAATTAAACAATCAACCAAGGTCACTAAAGAAAGGAATAAACTATGAACGAGTATCAAATTATAGTGGTAGGTGGCGGGGCTGCCGGTATGATGGCCGCGGGACAAGCTGCAAAAGGTGGTGCAAAGGTCCTTCTACTAGAAAAAAAGGAACGCCTTGGTCGGAAAATTGCGATTTCAGGTAAAGGACGCTGTAATATAACAAATGTAGAAAATGTTTCGGATTTTATTAGTCATTATCCAGGAAATGGCCGTTTTTTACACGGCATTTTACGAGGTTTTGATAACGAAGCCTTGCGGGATTTTTTCGCTAGCTACGGGGTTGAGACGAAAGTTGAACGAGGAGGACGAGTTTTTCCTGTCTCCGATGATGCAGAAAAGATCGTTGAAGCCCTATCCAATTTTCTAACGGATAGGGGAGTAAAGGTTCAATTCGGAATCACTGTGGAAGAGATTCTGGTTGAGAATGGACATGTAGTAGGGGTACGAGGGACTGGTCAAAAACGGTATTTAGCCCCTATGGTGATCGTTTGTACTGGAGGATCCTCCTACCCTGCGACAGGGTCTAATGGGGATGGGTTTCGGTTTGCCCAAAAACTGGGCCACAGTGTGATAACCCCTCGACCAGCATTAGTTCCTCTCAAGACAGCTGAAGGGTGGGTGAAAGAGCTACAAGGACTTGCCTTGCGAAATGTTGAGGGGTCATTATGGATCGGCGGCAAGAAGCAGATAGCTGAATTTGGGGAAATGCTATTCACACATTTTGGAGTATCAGGTCCCATTATTCTGACGTTGAGTCGTCAAGCTGGGGATGCTCTTCGGGAGGGAAAACAAGTCGAACTTAGGATTAATTTAAAGCCTGCCCTTTCTGTAGAGCAGTTAGATACTCGAGTTCAACGAGATTTTCAAAAATATTCTAATAAGCAGTTTAAAAACGCTCTAGATGATCTCTTACCTCAAAGCTTGATTCCAGTCATAATACGTCTTAGTGGGATAAATCCAGAAGGGGTAGTGCATCAAATCAGCCGTGAAGAACGCAAGTGCTTGGTCAGATTATTGTATGCATTACCTCTTACGATCACAGAAACCCTTTCTATAGAGACCGCAATTGTAACGGCAGGGGGAGTTAATGTTAAGGAAATAAACCCTAAAACCATGGCTTCAAAACGTGTTGAAGGTCTTTATTGGGCAGGTGAGGTTGTAGATGTTGACGGTATAACAGGCGGTTATAACCTTCAAGCTGCGTTTGCCATGGGCTACAGGGCAGGACAGGCTGCAAGGGACGTTGTAGGTTAGTGGTCTGATTAATAAACTTCTTGCATAAACTCTTTTCGAGGTGATGTACGTGCGTCGAAGAGAAAGCCTATTAGAGTGGTTATGGAATACAGTTCAACGAGGAGAACGTCGAATTATCAGGGTTATGGTTCTGGCATCAGTTTTACTCCTCTTAATGCAGCTAAGTGCAATAAGGGATCCACTTGATTTCTATATGACCGTAGCATCCAAGGTTGAAGCACCTCCCTTGGAATTACCTGCACTTGCAAACCCTAAGCTTCAAGAAACCGTTAAGATATGGCATATAACATTAAAAGCAACACCAGCGGCTCCAATTCGGGTGATTCAAAACGGGACTGTGATCGCCACCTTAGCAAAAGGGGAACAGGAAATCGCGGTTCAACCCGGTCTAATCCAACTGGATGGGATAGGTATTGCTCAGACTATAAAGATTCAAGTCATAGAAAAAGACGCTCAATTGCTTGAACCACTTCAAAACCAGATTATCATTTTACAAGGAACTATTGAGAATATGATAGTGAGACCATAGTGTTGCAAAGCCATCGTTGTCGTACTATAATTGTTGGTAAATATTGTTTTGCTATTTTCTCATGCACAGATGGGCAAAAGGAGGTAGTATGGTAGGATGGATTAGTTTTAAAAGTACACGATATTTTAGATAATTTTATAAATTTAAAAACGGTGGGACGGGTTTTTCTAAAAATCAAAGACACTGAAAAGTGTCTTTTTCTACCATTTACAATTGTAATTTCTATAAGGTCAACTTAGGGGAGAGGAGGATTGCTTAAATGGCACAAAGCAAAAAAATTGCACTCGCTGCATTAAAGATGGCTATGACGGAAAGCCGAGAAGATGAGACTCATTTAAAAGAGTTCTACCTACGGATCGGTGTTAAGACGGCCGCAGTAGATTACGGTGGCGAGTACGTCAATTCGATCCGCAAGATTGTAGAACGTGCTATAGTAGCTGCAAAACGCGAAGGGGCAATTCAAGAGACACATGGAGATGAAGGAGCTGTAGCTGGTGCTACCCGTGAAGCCTTAAGTCAAATAATGAATAAAGCCATGGGTCTAAATATTGGTGGGAAAATTGGAATTGCACGTCAGAATGATCATTTAAGTGTTGCAGTATTTTTTGGAATTGGACTTTTACATTTAGATGAGGTGGCTGTAGGATTGGGACATCGCGTCGCTCCCAAGGATTAAGGGGGTTTGAATATGGTACGAGGAATTCGAGGTGCGACAACCGTCGCTCAAAATGATGCGGAGGAGATTCGGAACGCAACGCAAGAACTTTTGCAAATGATTCTCTATGAAAATTCACTTTGCACAGAAGACTTGGTCAGTGCCATTTTTACGGTTACACCGGATTTGGATGCTGATTTTCCTGCGTCAAGCGCACGAGCAATTGGCTGGCAGTTAGTACCACTCCTTTGTTCGACTGAAATCTCGGTGCCCGGTGCACTTCCATATTGCATTCGAGTGTTGTTACACGTTAATACTGCCCGTTGCCAAAGGGAAATCCGGCACATTTTTTTACGTAATGCAGTAATTTTACGCAAAGATCTTGTAGATAACTGATAATGATAGTAATATGTAAAAACTACCTGTGATTAAGTAAAAATCAGGAAGAAGGGGAAAACGCGGTGAATCTAATCGCTCGGCGGAAGGATGAACAACAAGAAACCACTACGGTTCGAGTGGGTGATGTTATCATCGGGGGTCCTCAGTTGGTCGTTATTGCTGGTCCGTGTGCCATTGAAAGCTATGAGCAGTTATTAAGTACAGCCTTGGAAGTTCAACGCCTTGGAGCCACAATGCTTAGAGGTGGAGCTTATAAACCAAGAACTTCTCCTTATTCCTTTCGTGGCAAAGGGGAAATGGGCTTGGAAATGTTATCCCAAATTAAAGCGATCACGGGACTCCCTGTGGTAACAGAAGTTATGGATGCCCGTGACATTGAACGGGTTGGTGAAGTCGCAAATATGTTTCAAATTGGATCCCGCAATATGCAAAATTATACCCTATTAACCGAAGTCGGGAAAACTAAGCTGCCAGTTTTGCTTAAACGTGGTTTGGCCTCAACTTTAGAGGAATGGATTTATGCTGCGGAGTATATAATGGCCGAAGGAAACGATCAGGTGGTTTTATGTGAACGTGGGATTAGGACATTTGAGACGTATACCCGAAACACGGTAGATATTACAGCAATCCCTGCCTTGAAAGAATTAACCCATCTTCCTGTGTTTTTAGATCCAAGCCATGGTACAGGAAAATCGTCACTGGTCAGCCCGGTAGCTTTAGCAGGGATCGCCGCGGGTGCAGACGGTCTAATGATTGAAGTTCACCCTCAACCGGATCTTGCTTTAAGTGATGGAGATCAATCATTAAATTTTGAACATTTTTCTGAACTCATGGAAAGGGTAGGCCCTGTGGCTAAAGCAGTGGGACGACAGTTGATTTAATAGACACCTCTAAATTGCAATATACATCGCGTATACCTACAAGAAGATAACCGTGTAGCTTTTTTGCTGCACGGTTATCTTCTTAATTCACTACATTAGCGGTGCGAAAACACTAAGAACAGAACGACATAGCCGTTTGTACCATTTGACAGCTTGACAGTCCTCCTCTGTAACGGATTCACATTGCTCCAAGGTCCTAAGAAAATCCTCTTTGACTTCTAAAACACTTTGGGTCTTATAGAGCCAGACGCCGCACTCAAAATGTAGGTACAGACTGCGGTAATCTAAATTGATAGTTCCAACAACTGCCAGATCATCATCCACCACAATCGTTTTGGAATGAATAAAGCCGGGGGTGTACTCGTAGATTTTTACGCCGCTTTCCACAAGGACATCATAGTTTGCGCGAGTCACAGCATGAACAAACCATTTATCCGCGATATGCGGTGTCACAATTCGGACATCCACACTTCGCTTTGCTGCAGAGCAAAGGGCGGTTATCATTACATTATTGAGAATAAGATAAGGCGTATTGATGTATGCATATCTCTCAGCTTTACTGATGAGATTTAGATAGACGGTTTCTCCTAACGACTCACCATCTAAAGGACTATCGCCAAAGGGCTGAACATATCCATCAGAGACAAAAGTTGTAGTATGCTTGGCGGCTGGTCTATACTGCTCAAAGTCCTCATCTATTCTTTTATAATGACTCCATAGAGAGAGGAACATTACCGTAATGCTCCAAGCAGCATCCCCTTGAATGAGGATAGCAGAGTCTTTCCAGTGCCCATACCTCTGATAAGCGTTAATATACTCATCTGCTAGATTGATGCCGCCTGTAAACGCCGTGTAGCCATCGATGACCGCAATTTTGCGGTGGTCACGGTTGTTTATTCGAGTAGACAGAACTGGGGTAAACGGATTGAACACACAGCACTTGATTCCCAATCTTTCAAGTTGCTTATCATAGCCATAGGGCAATGTGAGAAGACACCCTAAATCATCATACATAACACGAACATCCACGCCCAGACCTGCTTTTTCAACGAGAATATCTAGTATGGTATTCCACATGAGGCCCTCTTGGATAAGAAAGTATTCTAGGAAAATATAACGCTCGGCCTTTTTTAGTTCCACCAGCAAATGTTCATACATTCGCTCGCCCGGTGTTAGATACTTTGAGGTCGTGTTTTGATAGACTGGACAGAAGGAATAGCTTTCGAGATAGTGTGATTGATTGGCTACACTTGGGTCCTGTATTTGAATTTCCTGAATAACCGCCTTATCTTGGACAAGTGACTTGATCATCTTTTTCTGAATCACTTGCATTTTCCTTATCGATCGAATGCTCAATTTGTTGCCGCCAAACAATAGATAGAAAAGTCCACCAAAGATGGGAAAGAGCATAATGGGAACAATCCAGGCAATTTTATAAGCGGAATTGGTCTTGCCAGTTAATATCCTCAGTAGGGCTACAACACTTAGCAATGTGCAAATGACATAAAAATAAACAAAGTAGTTGCTGAATCTCCAAATGATCATCACCAGAGCAAATATCTGGAGCAGGATAGGTACTCCGACTAAAGACACCCTATTGAATAGAAGCTTTATTAACATCTTCATACCCGACACCTCTAATTTCTCTAAAGCTACTCCTAAAGATCCGCACCCTAATGCGTCAAGCCTCTGAATAGTACCTAGAGATACGTACTCCGCATAGCTTAGGCACTATTCTGAGAATTAACGAGAAAACCTGGAAGCCAGTTACAGCAGGCATCCAGGAATTTAATGCATCGCCATTACGTTATTAATCAAGTTGACCAACAATATCTATTTTTATAGATTATAAGACCTTGCACCATAGTTAATAATAACATATCAAAGCCTGGAAAGGTCAACTGTTCCAAAGATAAAGTTGTTGAAGAGGTGACAATTTCACAGAATAACAACATTTTTGTGTTATAGGGGTTGTGATAAGAGCCCTTTCTGTGGTAAGATAATTTAAATTTATGTTACATGATGTTAACAAGCTTTGTTTGGCAAAGCTTATGTAGAATGGTTTTGGGTATACAGCGGGGACTTGGCGTAGAAGGACTCGTCAAGATATGTAGGATAGTAGGATGGGCGCGATTAGGAGTTAAGGCACCCTCTATTTAGGGTGCTTTTTTGTACTAATCAGAAAGTATAACTTTTCGTTAATACTTTCTGGAAGCATAAGTGCAACTAATGCGGCCGCCTGCGCAAGGCTTGGCGCCAGCTAAGTTTTCTTTACATATTAGACAGAACTCTTGGGGAACGAGGGACTAAAGCTTATGTAAGCCTAAGAACCGGCGCTGACTTGTATAACTTGCAAACAAAAAGGGATAATAATGAAGCTTTTAAAAACGTTTAAACTTAAAGGGAGTAACTTAGCTCAGAGAGCTAGTTCAATGCATATTAATGCAAAATAGCTAAAAAGTAGGTAAATGTAGGATGGTAGAAAGGAGTCGGAGAAAATGATTGTTATTATGAAAATGGGTGCGACGGTAGAAGAGATTGAAGAGGTTTCCACACGGTTAACAGAAGAGGGATTCAAAGTTCATCTTTCCCAGGGAGTCGAAAAAACAATTATGGGAGCTATTGGGGATCGCACGCGACTTGAAGCCCTCGATTTAGAAGCATTACCTTGCGTAGAAAAAGTAGTGCCTATTCTGGCACCATATAAACTGGTTAGCCGGGAGTTTCACCAGGCAGATAGTGTTATTCGTATTGGTGAACAGGAAATTGGTGGTAACAGGGTCCACGTCATGGCTGGGCCTTGTGCGGTTGAAAGTAAAGCTCAAATCTTGGAAACGGCACAAGCAGTGCGTGAAGCAGGTGCGACGTTCTTGCGTGGTGGTGCCTTTAAACCGCGTACCTCTCCTTATTCTTTTCAGGGATTAGAAGAAGAAGGATTGCGTTATTTGGCTGAAGCTCGGGAGCAGACCGGCCTTTTGGTAATTACTGAGGTTATCGATGCCCGGGATGTTTCATTGGTAGCTCATTATGCGGATGTTCTCCAAATTGGTGCTCGGAACATGCAGAACTTTATTCTCCTCAAAGAAGTAGCCAAATGTGGGAAACCCGTTCTTCTTAAGAGAGGGCCATCTGCTACATTAGAAGAATGGATGATGGCAGCTGAATATATTATGGATGGTGGAAATTACCAAGTCATGTTCTGTGAGCGCGGGATCAGAACCTTTGAAAGCTATACCCGAAATACCTTGGATTTGAGTATGGTTCCTGCTTTGCATGCCCTTTCTCACTTGCCAGTTATTGTTGACCCAAGTCATGGAACAGGAAAATGGCAGTTAGTCCCTCCTATGGCGAAAGCGGCACTTGCCGCAGGAGCAGATGGCTTGATTGTAGAAGTTCATCCTCATCCAGAAAAGGCCGTATCAGATGGAAAACAGTCCTTAACACCTGAAAAATTCCAAATTATGATGGCTGATTTGGCAAAGCTTACTTCTGCATTAGATCGTGAGTTGGGGGAAGTGAGTAAGCGTGTCGAATGAAGAGTTTATAACCCCTGAGAATGAGGTATATATGACACAGGGATGGTCAGGCCTTCGGATACCGAGGGCCTGCATCCTTGGTTTAGGACTGATTGGCGGATCTTGGGCTGGAGCTTTGCATAAGGCCGGCTGGGATGTTTTTGCGGTTGACTCGCAAAAGGCCAGTATTGATGAAGCTGTGAAGCGAGGGTGGATCCAAACAGGGTGGACATCTATACCGGAATTCATAGACGTCGATTTGATCGTTTTAGCGCTTCCCCTTCAGGAGTTAGGGAATAGTCTTGACAAATTGATGGGCAGAATTTCCAAGGGGACGGTTGTGACTGATGTAGGAAGTTTAAAGGGAGAGATTTGCAATAAATCACGCCTTGAGCCTAAAGCGAATTCTCTCAACTTCCATTTCGTAGGTGGTCATCCGATGACGGGTTCGGAACAGTCAGGGTTTAGGGTCGCTGATCCTGACCTTTTTCGGGGGTATCCCTATGTTTTAACTCCTGCAGCGGATTGCCCTCAAGAAGTGGTTCAAAAACTTGTGGAAATTGTGCAGGGGTTTGGAGCTAAAGTCGTGTTTCGAGAGCCTATAGATCATGATGTAGAAGTGGCTATGGTCAGTCATATCCCTCATTTGTTAGCGGTAGCCTTAACCTTAGCAACGCAGGATGCTTCTAAAGATGGGGGATCAGCCTTGGCGTTAGCCGGCCGAAGTTTCCGGGATTTGACACGTATTGCAGACAGTTCCCCTGAAATGTGGAAGGAAATTATGGTAAGAAATGCTGATGCAATCTTAGGGGGGCTTACTTTGTGGGAAGAAAGAATCAAGGAATTAAGGGAGTTCCTCCAGCAGGGAGACGGAGAGAGTATTGCTGAAGCATTTCGAAAAGCTCATGCGGTAAGAGAAAATATTAATTAGACGATAGTTCCATTAAATTATTTCTAGGGGGTAAATATCTATGCGAGGCGTATTTATAAAGCCTGTCACTAATTTAAGAGGAGAAATCAGAGTTCCTGGCGATAAGTCGATTTCTCATAGGGCAGCGCTTTTTGGCGGGATGGCCCATGGGGAAACACATGTCTTGAATTTTCTATTAGGTCAGGACTGTTTAAGTACGCTACAGTGTTTGAAACAACTTGGAGTTCCCTGGGAGAGAAAGGGGACAGAGGTTTGGATTCGGGGCGAGGGCATGGAAGCGTGGCAAGAGCCGATAGACGTTCTTGACGCCGGTAATTCAGGAACGACTTTAAGGCTGATGCTTGGAGCATTGGCAGGAAGTCCTTTTACTGTCACAATGAGTGGGGACGAGTCTCTTCGGTCACGGCCCATGCGTCGAGTTACAGATCCTCTTAAGCAAATGGGTGCTCAGATTATGGGACGCATGGAAGGTAACCTAGCTCCCCTAACAATGATGGGCGGTCATTTAGAGGGGCAAAACTTTCGAACAGCTGTCCCTTCGGCCCAAATCAAATCAGCCATCATCCTGGCAGGATTAAGAGCGAGTGGTGAAACAAGTGTTGAGGAACCTGCGCTCTCTAGGGATCATACTGAACGCATGCTTAGGGGGTTCGGAGTCGAAGTCCAGAGTCATCGGACTGTGGTAAGGATTCGAGGGGGTGGGCGCTTAAACGGTCAAGCTGTATCCGTACCCGGCGATATTTCGTCAGCTGCCTTCTTCCTCGTCTTAGGAAGTTTGGTTGGACGAGGTGAGATCATCTTGCCAGATGTGGGTGTGAACCCAACTCGTACCGGAATCTTAGATGTATTAAAAGCCATGGGTGGGGATATCGAATTGCTCGACACCTCGGAAATCTGTGGTGAGCCTAGAGCCACTTTACGTGTACGCCCTGCAAAACTTAAAGGGATTGAAATAGCAGGAGACATGATACCGCGTCTGATTGATGAAATACCTATTCTAGCCGTAGCAGCGAGCCTTGCCGAAGGGGAAACTGTTATTCGGGATGCCGCAGAGCTAAGAGTCAAAGAAACTGATCGGATACGTACGGTAGTTGATGGGTTAAATGCCCTGGGGGCTAAAGTTGAGGAACTCCCTGATGGGTTGCGTATCCAAGGTCGGACTTCGTTGAACGGTGGACAGGCAAGTAGTTTTGGAGATCATCGGTTGGCTATGGCGTGGGCAATCGCTGGCATGCTATCCCAGGAAGGTGTTAGTGTGGAAGACATGGCTGCTGCGGATGTCTCGTACCCTAACTTTTTAACCGCGATCAAGAAAGTAGCTGGATAATTAAATGCCTTACAAAAAAGAAAAAGACTTTAACCAAAGTGTGGAGAAGGGCTTTTTTTACGGTTTGAGTCAATCATTAACGATTGTAATTGGATATACACCAGTAGCTATCACCTTTGGCATTTTAGCGACGCAGTTAGGCTTAACCTTTGGGGAAGCCGGACTGATGTCTTTCTTTGTCTATGCAGGTGCCTCGCAATTTATTGCAATTGAAATGATCCATCAAGGTGCGACCCCTTTGATGATTGGTATTACCACTCTTATTATTAATATTCGACATATTCTGATGAGCTTATCAATCGTTCCCTTTTTCCCAGAAAGAACCCTTCCTTGGTCTCTGGGTTTAGCCCAAGGGCTTACGGACGAAACATTTGTGCTCAATTCAAAAGTTCTGAAAGAGGTCGTTGGTGAAGAAAATCGCCGCCGGGTCATGCAGGGAATCAACCTAGGTGCTTTCTCCTCTTGGGTCATTTTCACGATCATAGGTGGCTTAATAGGTAAATGGTTGCCTGTCGAGTTCTCTGGTTTTCAATTTGCCCTTTTAGCTTTATTTATTATGTTAACAACTTCCTCCCTATCTAAGAAAAATTACATGACGTACCTTATAGCAGCAATACTAGCTGTTGTACTTAAGCTACTTATTCCAGGAAAAATATATCTAATTCTATGTGTTGTCCTTGCCGCGGGAATCGGGGCATGGTGGCGTCGCAGAAAACTCCTTCCTAATTGAACAGTAAAAAGAGTCTGATATAGCAACAAAGGGAAAGGAAGGAAAGGCATGTCCATGGAATATCTTGGCACGATTTTATTAATGACTTTAGTCACATATGGCTCCCGGGTTTTACCTTTCCTTCTGTTTAAGGGGAAGAATGTTCAAGGGTTTGCTCGAGACTTTATTGAACTTGTCCCAATTGCCTTATTGGCTGCCCTTGTTGTACCAGAACTGGTGACACCGGAAGGAACCATCGTCCTTACACATAACCCCTTTTTATGGACCGGAGTGTTGATGTTTGTTTTCTCTAAATTTATTCCGAATTTGTTTATAGGTATTGTTTTTGGAATGGCAGTTTTCTGGGGATTGGATAAACTACTTCATTAATCCTCCAATGATTGACTACATTAAGTAACCTAATTATAGGTTAGCGGTTAAGGTATCCCACGAAAAAATTGTGATGCTATAACGCATTATCCTAATGCGTTATAGCATCACAATTTTTTCGAGTAAATTTAATGGTCTGGGGTCAGAACTGCCTAAATTAGAATGCAAAAATACATTGACCATTTTCAAATAGACCATAACAAACGGCTATTTTCAGTAACGTAATAAATGGCGCGATAATTGCAATAGCAATGATCGACAGTGAAGGAACATTGTTGTTATTGGTTCTTCAAACTAAAATGAATGCTGATATATGCTATGCGAGGGAGATGTTAGAGTTGACGGTAAAAAAAGAACTACCTGGACCAAAATCAAAAGCGTTAATTGACAGGAAAAATAAGTGTACGGCCAGGGGTATATCCCAAGGAGTTCCCTTGTTTATTGAAAAAGCTACAGGGGCTTTGATGACTGACGTTGATGGTAACGAATTCATCGATTTGTATGGTGGTATTGGAGTTTTGAATGCAGGTCATTGTCCCAGGTCAGTGGTTGATGCCATAAAGGAGCAAGCAGAGAAATTAATTCATTCGTGTTTTATGGTTTCTATGTATGAAGGATGGGTTGAGTTGGCTGAGAAGTTGACTCAGATTACTCCGATTAAGGGTGATCTGAAAGTAACTTACGTTAATAGCGGCGCGGAAGCTGTTGAAAATGCCATCAAAATTGCTCGATCTCATACTAAAAGGACTGGAGTCATTGCTTTCGAAATGGCTTTTCATGGCAGAACAAATCTAACCATGGGCCTGACTAGCAAGGTAAGACCCTATAAATATGGTTTTGGACCGTTTGCACCTGAGATTTATAAAATTCCTTCTGCATATTGCTATCGTTGCTATTATCGTTCTACATATCCTAGCTGTGGTATGCACTGTTTGGAACAATTTGATCGTTTCTTTGCTGCCGAGGTTGCTCCGGAAACAATAGCGGCTATGATCATAGAACCAGTGCAAGGGGAAGGTGGATTTATAGTCCCACCTAAGGAATTCTTACCAGGCTTAAAAGCGATTGCCGAAAAACACGGTATAGTGTTTATTGCAGATGAGATACAAACCGGTTTCGGAAGGACCGGTAAAATGTTTGCAATAGAACACTGCGGTGTCGAGGCTGATCTTATCACGATGGCGAAGTCCATTGCTTCCGGTATGCCCTTAAGTGCAGTAGTAGGTAAAGCAGAAATCATGGATGCTCCCGCACCTGGTATGATAGGTGGTACTTATGCGGGTAACCCAATCGCCTGCGCCGCCGGATTAGCAACGATAAACTACATCGAGGAAGAAAAGCTCGCGGATAGGGCAGAAAAAATCGGCGCTGCTGTTTTGTTTCGTTTGAAGGGTATGCAAGAGAAATTCCCCTTGATCGGGGATATCCGGACCCTTGGTGCAATGATTGGAATTGAGCTGGTTAAAGATCGTGAGACAAAGGAACCGGCAAAAGAAGAAACTACTCAGATCATTCAAGAATGTCTAAGTCGAGGGCTTATAATCATTTCCGCAGGTGTATTTGGAAATGTAATTCGGATGCTCATGCCTTTGGTAATTACGGACGAGCAGATTGAGCATACGTTAAATATTCTGGATGAGGCATTTACTATAGTTCAGAAGTAAGAAAAATACTGAGATAAATGGATTGATAAAAGGCACATTTTAGTACAGGGAACTATTTCCGGTATTAAAATGCCGCCTTTTTTTTACTAGTCAGACACGCATCCGCATGCGCATCACCAGAGTAGCCTTTCATGCTGCTGCCGCAGCACCATCAGAGGATGAAAATGAGGACTCCCGGGTCGGGCAGTTTCGCCACATCCGCTTACCGCAGCATTCCGAGGCTCGCCCACTTGTGGCTGCGGGAGCTCCGCCAAACCTCTGGGTAGTACCTGGAGTGAACCAGGCTCCGCAATCCCCGCAGCCTCTTGTGGGCTTAACCGCCTCTCCATGCAATGGGTTCGCTCCTGTGGACGAAGCTGCCCTGCCTTTCGGGTCTAGCTGAAAAGAGCTCCGCCTCAGAGCCAGACAGAAGAACCGTCCGTGCGTCCAAGCTTATGTCGTATTGTATAGTGGGTACGAAGCCCATCCAGTAAGGTCTAGCCAACCACTGGTAGTTAGCCTTGGAGTCAAGCTGGTAACAGACTGATTTAAGCGTAGGCAAACAAGGTAATGGGCCGAAAGCACAAAGATGAAGATATTGAGCCTCGAAATCTTAAATGGGTTGGCCGATGCCGTGGACGGCGCAGAAGGCAACACTATGCTAGTCGATCAAGGCAAGACTACCATAGCACCCCGGGGTCGAAGGTCTTGGCACGTTACACATAGTTACAATACGGTAACTTGGGAGGTCCTACTTGTTCTCCAATACAAGGGAGTATGACTAACAAGCGATAAAAAGTAAGAAGGTCAAATGACGGTAGGAAGTCGGATTACTCCATAGTACTGATGATACAGGGTAATGCCTGAGGGAGGAAAGGGAGTAACACGACATCGACTTTGACAAGGACACATTGTCCACACACAGGAGTGGTATAAACAATGCTAACAAAACTGACAAAGATAGCAGAAGTAGCTAGGACAAGGCCAACCGAAAAGTTCACCAGAATGAAGCAAAGAAAATCCTATTCAAATGGCTCAATCGACGAAGCCAAAGGAAAAGCTTCGACTGGAACAAATTTGGGCTATTCCTCAATAAGTATCCGTTACCAAAGCCCAAAATCTATGTGAACATATACAAATTTAGGCCTGGAATTGTACTACCACTGTGAATGATGTTCGTGAGGAGCCGGATGCCTTAATAGGGCACGTCCGGTTCTGTGAGGGGGACAGCCGTGAGGCATGTCTCTACTCGACCCCTGTCTAGATTAACTTTATGCAACGCTTGTACACTTGCTGTAAAATTAATGCTATAATACATTATGAGTGAATTACTGGAGGTTTCAAATGCAATCAGAAGCTTTCTTTAAATCGATTAATTTAACGGAAACGGAGCTATCTCAGCAACATCAGATTAAATTAAATTATACTAATCCCGAGTCAAATTTTTTTGTGGCGAATAGTCTGAAAATGCATAATATTCTAACAATAATAAAAAAGGTTGCTCAGGTTCCTGTATCGGTGTTATTAATGGGAGAATCAGGCGTAGGGAAGGAAATGGTGGCTAAAACGATCCATCAGCTGGGGCCCCGATCAGATAAACCTTTTATTCAAGTGAACTGTGGCGCTATTCCGATCAATTTATTAGAGTCAGAACTATTTGGTTATAAACGTGGGGCTTTTACGGGAGCTGACCCAAAAGGAAAAATTGGTTATTTTATGCAAGCTGATAAGGGAGTCTTGCTTCTAGACGAAATTAGCGAATTACCATTTAACATGCAAGTCAAATTGCTTAGAGTTCTTCAGGAAAGAAGAGTAACACCTGTCGGAGGGACTGAATCCGAAAGCATTGACATGCAAGTTATAGCTGCGGCAAATGACGATTTAGAAAAAATGGTGAATGAAGGTACCTTTCGAGAGGATCTTTACTATCGACTTAATGTTGTGCCGATTCATATACCGCCCTTAAGAGAAAGGCCGGAGGATATAACCATTCTAACAAGCTATTTCTTGGATAAATTCAACTCAAATTACAAAAAGCAAATTAAGTTGACATCCAATGCAATCGATTTCCTTAAAACGTATCCCTGGTACGGAAATGTCAGGGAACTGGAAAACGTCATCGAGAGAGTTGTGGTTACGAGCGAAAACGAACTTGTAGACTTGCATAGTATTAGCAAATATATTAGCTGGAAAAAGAAATTAGAGAAAATTGAGCCAATTATTAGGGATATCATGACATTAAAGGAAGCAATTGACAGTGTTGAAGAGCAATTGATTACAATGGCAATGGAAAAGTTTAAATCAGAAAAATTAGCAGGACAGGCCTTGGGAGTGAGCCAAGCAACCATAAGCCGTAAGTATATGGCAATTAGAGAAAGGTTAAAGACAGCCCAGTCAGAAACTATGACTAAAAACGAGATTATTGAAGGGGAACTGGATAAACAATTAAAATCTGTGGCTATCGTTACCTCAGTATCACTAGAAGTAGAAGAAATAAAAGAATTACTTGCAAAGGTCAGTCTAGAAAACCCAGTTTATCATAAACTTCAAAAAAAATTAACAATGATCCGAGATAGAGAAGGTAATATTGAGTGGAACTACATCTGGAAGGTTACAGAAGATGGAAGAATTATTAATCTAGTATCGGACAAAAAATTAGAAATATTGCCGGGGGAAGAATACGTAGGTCCAACTACAATGATGGAAGCGGCTTTTGCGGCAATGAAAGGAACAGTGGTGGTAACGCCCAAATATATTGACAAATTTGGGGCATGGAAATCAAGCTTGTCACCAATTTGCGATGAAATGGGTAAGGTAATTGTAATTCTCGGTTCAGATTATAGTGTAGAGTTCGTTAATAGAGAAACATTAAAACTGAGCGAAATGCTCAATTTTAAATAGTAAGATAAATTTTATCCTTGGGGAGCAAAGGGTTATCAAAAAACTCATGATTACGACAATTCAATGGGACACCATTTGAATGCTTGGACCTAATCCAAGCATTCAAATGGTGTCTTTTGCGATATTAAGTTGGGAATAGCCCTGATTGAATTCAATCTATTCTCTCACCTGAAAACGACTATTTATCTGGAGCGTTTTATGCATGTTTAAGCAGTTATATTCAATAATGAATAAATTTGGTAGAAAGATTGCCCAATTCAGACAATTCTGAATTGGCATAATAATTGCATAATAACTTATTGAGAAGGGAGATAAAAGGCACTAAAGGAAAGGACATAAACTATTTTGTATTTTAACAGCCGCACGGTTTCTCCATCGGTATAGCCCCATTGTGCTTGGATAATCAAATTACACATTCATTTGGACAGGTTAGCCACATTACTCGCTACTGGAAACACAAACGCGTATTCTTTTTCGATATCATTGGAGGAAATGATTTTAACTTTATCCAATCGTAAGACTCCCACTTCTTCAAGTGGGAGTGGGTCCTCGTACTCTGCTTCGGTGGGGGTAGAGTCCCCTACCGAAGACTCGATGTTCAGCTTTAGCTGGACGAGTTCACTATTCACTTGAAAATTAGACAACTATGTATAGCAGAGAATATTTTTGGGGGTGGTTTGCTTTGTATGATACAAGCTAATGAATAATGCAGGTGTCTGGAATGATTGGCATTTCGCAATTCAGAGCTATAGTAATGTGAGGAGGACAAAGTAAATGAGCAAAATAGACTTTAGTCAATTTAACTATGGAGATGTAGAAAAACACATTAAAGATTTAGAGTCGATAGTGGGCTCAAGTAATGTTTTAACAGAGATGCACCACCGCGCAGTTAGGTCGTCGTCTTGCGCTCCTTTTCCGATGCAAAGATGGGAAGATCACCTTCCTGATGTGGTTGTTCTGCCTGGGAGTACTGAGGAGGTTTCCGAAGTACTGAAGCTGGCAAATAAGTTCAGATTGCCTGTAGTACCAAGGGGCGCAGGTTCTGGATTGGCAGACGGAGCACACCCACTGAACAAAGGAATTGTTCTGGATATGAAACGCATGGCAGAAATTTTGGAAATTGATGATATTAATCGTACTGCTACAGTTCAGCCAGGGGTTAATATGCAGGAATTAAATAAAGTTTTGACAAAGGTCGGTATGTATTATAGTGATGATCCTGCATCCTACGGGACGGCAGTTGTTGGCGGACGGATCGGAACCAATGGATGGAGCGTGAGCGGTGCTGGGTTTGGACATCCTGCTAATCTGGTATGTAGTATGGAAGTGGTCTTACCTACCGGGGAAGTCATCCGGGTTGGCAAGGGCGGTGGCAAAAAGCTTAGAAATTCATCCTGTGGATATCGGACGATGGAGTTATTCTTCGGGCACCAGGGAACCTTGGGAGTTATTACAGAAGTTACATTGGACTGCTTCCCGAAACCGGAAGTAGAATTCCCGGCTTACTTCGGATACGAAAGCTACGACGAGGCCTATAATGCACTGTTTAAGTTTGGGACGGCCGGCCTCAGAACTGTCAGTAACTTTATTATGTTCGATGAAGAGAAAATTGAATTTTTAAGAAGAGATGATGAAGCATTTATCGGGTTGCCCCAAAACATTAAGACTGTTGTTATGGCACATTCCGCCGGTACGGAAGAAGAAGTCACAGGAGCAAGAAAAAGAATATTGAAGATGGCGCGGGAAACCGGCGGCATTTATCTTGGCGAAGAACAAGCCTGGGGCGATTGGGCCACACGTCACGACCGTTACCACATTGCCCATCATTGCCGGCGGAAAGACGGGCAGGTTGTCCTAATGTCATGGCATTGTGAAGATAATGCCATGATTCACAGCAATCTTCCTGAATTCACCCATGGGCTGCACAAAATTGCTAAGAAATACTCGGATAAATTTGATGGCATTTTTGATGATGCCGGTTGTTTCATTTATACTGGTGGACCGTTCCGTACCTGGGGTGATTATCTGGCAGAAATTGATATTTTTATAAATGAGTTGGCTATGACCCCCGAACTATGGGAGGAATGGCTAAACTGCAAAACAGAGATCGCCAATCTTGCTGTTGACTTAGGCGGTTCAATTTCTATCTGCCATGGTGGCTGTAGGGAAGGCGATGTAGATGTTTTGGAGAGGGAATTAAAGGACGGCCAATTTGATTTGATGAAGAAGATCAAAAAAATGATGGACCCGAACAATATTATGAATCCTGGCAAATACAACATGCATAAGGCTTACTAAGCGCCAAGCGGTGTAAGGAATAAAAGGAGGATTAGTGATGGAAATACTGAGTTACAAACAGTTCTACAGCGATCCCGTTAAGAAGGAGAGTCCGATTTCAGATGAACTGACCAAGGACTGCTATGCAGTGTTTGCCTGCCGGCATAAATTTTGCAGAGAATGGTGCCCGGTATATGTAGAAGAAAGAAATGAATCCTACAGCTCCTATGGAATGCATACTTCGGTATTAGCTTTAGCCAAGGGACAGGCCAATTTGGATGAAATGTCCCAGGAATTTATTCACTGCCTAGAATGCGGTCAATGCGAGTTAAAGTGCCCGAATACGATGTTTGCCGGTGACTTCTACAAATACTCAACCACGACTGTTGATTTGGTCAGAAAAATGCGGCGGGATCTTTATGCTGAGGGTATTAAATATGAAGGGTTTGAAGACGTTCAGAAAGTTATCGACGAGCATCAGATGTACGATCAGGGTCCTGATGCTGATCTAACCAGTTGGGCTGAAGGATTGGATTTGCCCCGTAAAGGTGAAAACGTTCTCTTTGTTGATTACTATAACGCTTTCCAGACTAGGGAAGTCCCCATTGCTGCTGCGAAAATTCTCAAAGCGGCTAAGGTAAATATTTCTATCCTGGATCATCCAGCAATAACTACCGGGGAGCTTTATGAAACAAATTTAGAGGCTTGGATTGAAGGCGCCAAACGAAACGTTAAAGCATTGCAGGAGGCCGGTGCTAAAACAGTGATCTTGGTTAACCCCCATGAATACTCCTACTTTGTCAAAGAGTACCCGCGGTACGTGGGGACACTGCCCTTTGAAGTGGTGTTTATCACAGATTTTGTCAACGATTTAATCAAGGCAGGAAAGATTTCTTTTACGGAAGAGTATAACAAAAAAGTAACGTTCCATGATCCGTGCAGCTTAAATAAACTATGCGGCAACTTCCAGGCACCACGAGAAATAATCGCTGCTTTGCCAGGCGCGGTAGCAGAAATTGAAGAGCCGGTAATCCAGTGGAAATATTGCTGTGGTAATGGTGTCTCATCGGCGTTTAGAAAAGCTCTGCCGGATGTCGCCTACAAGGTAAGTACGACTAGGTTGCGCCACGCTAATGATGTGGGTGCTGAAGTACTGCTGGTAGCCTGCCCCCACTGTAAGGATATGTTTACAGAAGCCAAAGTTAAAGCCGGTATCAATATTGAGCCGGTTCATATTCTAGAAGTCGTGGCCGAGGCCATGGGAATAGGGAGGAGTTAAATATGGCTGAAAATGTAATTATAAAATATGGACACTTTAGTGTTGAGCCTTGGAGAATGCAGGATTATGTTAAACAGCATGATATGAATGAAGCGGCCGTAAATAAGATTGTTAAGGACAGACTGATGTATTTGGACTGGATGCATCGTCAGGGCGCAAATCGAATCCTGAAAGGTTTTGACGAAGAAGAACTGCATGGCAAATTAGACTAGAAATCAGAAGACAAAGCCCGGGGCTTTAAGGTCGGAAAGGAGCTTATAGCCTCGGGCTAAAATGCACAATGTCTAAAGGGGGAAGATTGATACATGCACATTCTTGTCAGTGTTAAACATGTCATCGATAGTACTGAAATCAGAGTCGATAAAAAATCCGGTGAATTGATCTTGAGAGGACTGCCAACAAAAATCAATGATTACGATAAAAGTGCCATTGAAGAGGCTGTAAAGATTAAGAAAGAATTTGGTGGGGAGATTTCGTTAATCTCTATCGGTCCCAAGGATGCAATAAAAACCCTGAAAGAAGCGCTAGCCATGGGGGCGGACAAAGCTTATTTGTTCACGATTTCCGCAAATCAAGCGCTTGACACCAAACAAACCGCCCACATCCTTGGTAAAATGGTGAAAAAGATCGGTGCCTTTGACATCATAATGTGCGGCGAAGTTTCTGAAGATGGCTATAATATTCAGGTCGGCCCAAGATTAGCACAGAACTTGAACATACCTCATATTGGCTATGTAACGGGTATAACGTTGAATGGAAGCCAGATTGCAGCAGAACGTACTATGGAAGACACCATTGAGAGCGTTCACGCCAACCCGCCTGTTTTATTAACGATCAACAGCAGTATCAATTTACCAAGATTGCCAACAGCCATCCAGATCATGAAAGTTCAGGTAAACAGAATTATTCAATGGAATTCGGGTGACCTAGGAATTGAGGAAGATATCTTTGAAAATCCAGGTGTAAAAATGCTGGGTTATGAAATCCCCACTGTGGAAAGAAAAAATATCCTCATTGAAGGCGGCATAGGGGAAACTACGGGCAAGTTGGTTCAATTTCTCAAAGAAGAGGGGGTGCTCTAAATGGAAAAATGCGCTGTACTCATTTATCATCAACAAGTAGATATAACGATAGGTTTGATTCCATGGGGACATTCACTCGCAGCTCAATTAGGCGGCACCCTAGGGGTTTTAGTGACCGATGAATCAGAAGCAGAGAAGCTAAAAAAAGTCGGTAGTGACATTGTATATACTCTAATAGGTGGTCCATGGAAATTGTTTCCGGAAGAAATTTCTGAAATTGTAGTTAAGGTTGTAGAAAGGACCAATCCACAGGTCATATTATGTGCAGCCACCAAAGCGGGTAATGAAATAGCCGCCAGGGTAGCTGAAACACTATTAGCCGGCTGCATTTCGGAATGTCAACATGTGGAGATCGGTCCCCAAAACAAATTGCTGGCAAAACGCTCTTTATATGCAGGAGTGGCCATCGGTTTATTCGAAGCTCAAACAAATCCTTGTGTGTGTACATTGTCACTTGGCTCTTTAAACAAAGAAAATAATACATCCGATAATTCAGCTTGCCAGTTGTTGCCCTTAGATATCCCTTTTGAACGGGTGCCTAAAGAAATAGCAGACGTTAAGAACATTGAAAAAACGATTGATTTGACTAAAGCAAAACGGATTGTTTCCATGGGACGTGGCGTTGCCAAACAAATAGACATTAGTATGGTGGAAGATCTGGCACAAATTCTTAACGCTGAAGTCGGTTGCTCAAGACCAATTGCCGAAGAATTAAAATGGCTGCCTGATGAAAGAAAAGTTGGGATTACTGGTGTTACAGTCAAGCCAGAACTATACATGGCCTTAGGAATATCCGGCCAGGTCCAGCATTTTGTTGGCATGAAAGATTCAAAAATTATTGTGGCTATTAACAATAACAAATCGGCACCTATTTTTAAATTTGCTGACTACGGGATTGTCGGTGATATTTATAAAGTAATTCCTGAATTGATTAAGGCTGTTAACAGCTAATAATTGTATAGCCCTTAGAGAAGGTGAAAATGATTGATGTAAAGAGAGAGTACCTGCTATTTTTACCCGATTGGACGTTGTATATCATGTATCCTTTGGCATTCGTTGCCCTGGGGATAATGGTGTATGGACTGAACAGAAGGTTAAGAGTTTACGGTCTAAACTGGAAATCCTTATGGCGAGAACTGCGTACCATTTCGAAGAAAGATGGGAAAGCCAGGCTGTTAAATGTTTGGAAGTACGCTTTAGTTCAGAGTAAATTATTACGTGTTCAATATGCCGGCATCTTTCACTGGTTGATCTACGGAAGCATGCTTGTTTTGGTAATAGGAACTATTTTAGTCTTTCTGGATCAGGACTTTCTCACGCATGTTAATTTGCGAATTGTTCAGAACGAAATTTATTTCGGCTTTGAACTCTTTCTGGACACATTTGCAGTATTGCTGCTTGTCGGTATTTTAATGGCACTTTGGCGCCGTTTGGTTATCCGTCCCAAATATCTAGCTAGTAATCCTGAGTCCTATTTGATACTTCTTTTAATATTGTATTTAGGTATCGGCGGGATTGTTTTAGAAGGAATTCGTCTTACTTTGAGACCGGTGCCTTGGGCTGATTTCTCATACCTTGGTAATTTGTTAGCAAAAGTAATCTCTTCATTTAGTTTTAATAACCAAAGTCTTGAGAATACCTATCAGTTTCTTTGGTGGACCCATATGCTTGCTGCGTTTTGTATGATTGCTCTTTTCCCCTTTACGAAACTGTTTCATATCCTGGCTATTCCACTCAATATATTTTTATTGGATCCCCAAAAAGACAAAGCGAAGTTATCGACACCCTTTAATGTGATGGAATTGGCTGAAGATGATGAAGCAGAATTGAAGGTAGGTATCCAGAACCTCAATGATCTGGATTGGAAACGAAAATTAGAATTGGATGCCTGTATTAATTGCGGGAGATGTGAACGTATATGTCCGGCGAATGCGGCGGGAAGGGAACTCTCACCCAGACTTTTGATCCAGGGGCTGCGCAAGGAGCTAACATTACCAGTGGAATTGGAAAATAGCTTTTTTGATCGAGGTGCAGTTACAGAAAATAGTGTTTGGTCCTGTACAAATTGTGCGGCTTGTATGGAGGAATGTCCCGCTTTAATTAACCATGTGGAATACATTCTCGACCTGCGCAGGCAACTAGTATCGGATGGAAAGATCGATGAGAAACAAACCGCTTTGTTAACCTGTGTCGATCGCAATAGTAATCCATATGGGCTGCCATCCTATCAGAGAACCGAATGGTTGACCGAAATGGGGATCCCCTCAATAGCTGACTTTCCGGAAGCCGAGTATATTTATTGGATTGGATGCGCCGGATCCTATGACGACAGAGCCAAAAATATTGTACTGTCGACCATTAAACTTTTAGAGCAAGCTGCTGTTCCATTTGCAATTTTTGGTGAAGAGGAAAAATGCTGTGGAGAATTGGTAAAAAGATTAGGTGAGGAAGGAAGATTCCAACTAATAGCGATGCAAAACCTTGAGTTACTCCAACAATATTCGGATAAGAAGATCATCACTAGTTGTCCCCACTGCTATAACACTCTGAACTATGAATACCGGGATTTCGGACCTCAATTGGATGTAATTCATCATACTCAGCTTCTCTATAGTTTAATCAAGGATCACCGAATAAAGATGGTTCCAAGAAAGAATAGTGTGGTTACGTATCATGATCCTTGCAACTTAGGCCGATTGAATGGTACCTATGAAGAACCTAGAGAAATCCTTCGTCATATCCCCGGTGTAATTTTAGAAGAAGCACCACGCAATCGGGATCAGGGATTCTGTTGTGGGGCCGGTGGAGATAATGCATGGTACACTATGCCAGAAAAAGATAAAATAAGTTCCCTTCGTATACGTGAGATTAATGCTTCCACTCATGCCGAGGTATTGATGGTTGCCTGTCCTTATTGTGCCAGTATGTTTGAAGATGCGGTTAAAACAGAAGGATTGGAACAGACTCTGTTAATTAAAGATATTGCGGAATTTTTAGCTGAACATACTATTTCAGAGGAAAATACAGCTGGAGGTTCTGAACAGAAGTCCGGTATAGCCTAAAGAATATTGAAAGTGGAACGGAGGAGAATTATGGCATTAAAATTAATTGAGGAACTCTGTATCGGCTGTCGTTTATGCCAATTGGCTTGCTCTGCAGCTAAAGAAGAGGTGTTTAACCCAGAATTGGCTAGGCTAAAAGTTATTTCCACTTACACAAAAACTGGGTTAAATTATACGACATCGCTTTGTAGTATGTGTTTGATCTGTGTTGGCATTTGTCCAACGGAAGCGATTACTCATCAGGACGGGCACTTGGTTTATGATCAGGATAAATGCACCAACTGTGGATCATGTATTACAGAATGCCCTGAGAAGGTTATTACTTCCAGAGAACAAGGTATAGCTCTTTGTGATTTCTGCGGTGGTTCACCGGCTTGTGTTGAGTGGTGCCCCCATCATGCCTTGATTAACCAGGAGGTGAACTAAGATGTGCTACACTGGGAAACTATTAAGGGTCAACTTAACAACTGGTCAAAGTCAGGTTGAAGAGTTGAATAAACAATGGGCAGTTGATTATATTGGAGGCAAAGGCCTTGGCATAAAATATCTTTATGAAGAGCTTTCTCCTGGGATTGAACCTCTATCAGCGGAAAATAAGTTAATTTTAATGACGGGACTTTTCACAGGAACCATCATACCTCTGTCGGGTAAATTGGCAATCATCACAAAATCTCCAGCAACGGGGACCATTCTTGATTGTTCCATCGGCGGCCATTTTGCAGCGGAGTTAAAATATGCCGGGTATGATGGCGTGATTTTAGAAGGAAAAGCGACAAAGCCCTCCTACCTCTATATCGAAGATCAGAACGTGGAACTTCGGGACGCTTCTGAGCTATGGGGACAAGGGGCACAAGATACTGAACTGATCTTAAGAGATAAAATCCATGAAGACGTTAAAGCTCTGGTCATCGGACCTGCGGCGGAAAATCTAGTGACAATGTCTTGTATTACCTCAGAGTTTTATCGGCAGGCAGGGCGAGGTGGTGTGGGCGCGGTCATGGGAAGTAAAAATCTAAAGGCTGTTGCTGTAAAGGGAAGTGGCAGTATCTCTGTCCCTAATATTAAGCAATTTGTGGATACACTCCAGGAGGTTATGCGGACAGACACGCTGACGGATACCAATCTTTGGGTCAACACCGATGGAACACCTTTACTCGTGGATCTCAATCAAGATACAGGAATTTTGCCTACGCGGAATTTTCAGGAAGGCACCTTCGATGATTACCAAAAAATTAATTCAGATGCCCTTAAGACTGTACGTACAGGAAAAAAAGGCTGCTTTAGCTGTGCTTTGGGATGTGGAAATTATTCGAGGAGCGGCAGATCGACTGTGGAAGGTCCAGAGTATGAAACGTTGGCAATTGGTGGGTCTAACTGTGGGATCAGTGACTTGGAAGCCATCATTGAGTTCAATGACTTGTGTGACAATCTTGGCATGGACACTATATCCGTGGGGAACGTTATAGCCTTTGCCATGGAATTAACTGAAAAGGGAATCAAGGATTTCGGCTTAAAGTTTGGCGACGTAGACGCTTATTTAAAGGTCCCAGGGTTGATTGCCGCACAGGACGGTATTGGAGTCGATTTAGGCTTAGGAGTTAAGAAACTTTCCGAAAAATACGGCGGCAGTGACTTTGCCATGCAAGTCAAGGGCTTAGAGTTTCCAGGCTATGAGCCGCGAGGGTCTTGGGGAATGGGACTAGCCTATGCCACGTCTGACCGAGGAGCTTGTCATATGCGGGCTTGGCCAGTTGCGGACGAGGCTTATGGAGATTTAGATCCCTTTACGGTCGAAGGAAAAGCCCAACTCGTCATAGATCTGCAACATTATAATGCCGCGAAGTTCTCCCTGATTTTATGTGACTTCTGGGCGCTTTCTATGGAAACCATGGGAACCCTCGTGTCTAATTTACAAGAGAGGACTGTGTCTGAACAAGAACTTACACTGGTCGGCGAACGGGTCGTAAACTTGGCCAGGCAATTTAATGTCAGAGAAGGGTATAGCAAAGATAATGATACTCTACCTGAAAGGATCTTTAAGGAAACCTTAAAAACCGGAGCAACAAAAGGGCAGTTTTTACCCCGCGAGGAATTTGAAAAGATGCTTGCAGAATACTACAGTCTGCGAGGATGGGATCATAATGGGAAACCTGCAGAGGCTAAATTACAAGAACTGGGGATAATCTAACAAGGAGGAAGGAGAAATATAACCAAGGAGGTTATTAGACAAATGAGAATAACTATCAGGTTATATGGACCGTTAGAAAAATACTCAAGTCAAACGGGTCTATACCAAAAGGAAATTATGTCTAATCTCTCCCTTGAGCAATTAAGAGATCAGCTTGGTGTACCCTATTCATCTGTAGGCTTCATTGTCGTCAATAGGATTAAGCGAGAATTAGATTACAGGCTCGAGGAAAACGATGAAGTAAAGTTTTTTCCTTTTATTGCAGGCGGGTAACTCCCTAGCATTTAAAGAAATCATGCTCCCAATGATTGAAGTGGCGCCATTTGGATACTAGAAACTATTCTAGTATTTAAAAGACGCCACTGTCAGCTTCTTCAGTTAACCAAGTGCCAGAATTCATCTTCCTCTTCGATAAGTGAAACTGTAAATTCAGCACAATTCACTATAATTCAGTCTCTTCACTGAAATGTGAAGTCTTGCCCTTACGTCCTATAGTTGGTTTCCAAGAAACTCATGATGAGCTTGTTCAATGGACCTACCTAATTTATCTACTAATTGGAGTACGTCCGCTTCAGTAATAATTAACGACGGTGACAATTGTAATCCGTCGTCAATTAACGGCCTTAAGGCCAATCCGTTTTCCCAAGCAATAGCAGACACACGCTTGGCAAATCCTATGGCAGGGTTAAACTTGGTTCTCTTTCCAACATCTTGGACGAGCTGGACGGCATTCATCAGGCCTATACCTCTAACTTCACCGATACAGGGTAATCTCAAGTCTCTAATTCGATTACGTAATAGTTTCCCTTTTTCAAGAGCATTTTCTACTAGGTTTTCTCGTTCGACAATTTCGATATTCTTCATGGCGACTGCACATGCTACCGGATGACCACTATAGGTATACCCGTGCATAAAGATGCCGTGGTTTCTGATTGGCATATAGACTCTCTCTGAAATCCCAACAGCTCCCATAGGAATGTACCCGCTGGTAATCCCTTTAGCCATCATCATGATATCCGGTTTTATCCCCCAATGCTGCATACCGAACATCTTACCCGTCCTACCAAAGCCGGTAACTACCTCATCAGCAATAAACAAGACGTTATACTTATCACAAATTCCTCGAATTCGCTGATAATAACCGTCTGGTGGAACGATTGCTCCTCCTGTTCCTATGACTGGTTCTGCCGTAAAAGCTGCTACGTTGTCCTTACCAACTTCGAGGATTTTTTCTTCAAGGGCTACTGCACATTCCAAGTCACAACTACCTTGTTCTTTTCCCCACGGACAGAAGTAACAATGGGGATGATCAATGTGGTGGAAGGCTGGAACTAAGGGTCTAAATCCATCCCAGAAACCGGGCAAACTGGTCGCGCTTACTGCTCCATAAGAAACTCCATGATAAGCCTTTGTCCTAGCAATGATGTGATTTTTGCAAGGCTTTCCTTGCAGATACCAATACATCCGGGCCAGTTTGTAGGCAGTATCATTGGACTCTGACCCCCCACTGGTAAAAAAGATCCTTGGATTATCCATGGGGATCATTCCAGCTACTTTTTTTGCTAGCTCTATGACTAATGGATGAGAATAGCCATTGAACGTTTGAAAGAAAGACAACTTTTCCATTTGCTTTTTAGCGACCTCTGCCAGTTCAGTTCTGCCAAAACCAACATTGTTTAACCACAGCCCCGCGCCACAATCAATATAAGCCTTACCCTCAACACTCTTGATCCGAATTCCATCGCCTTCTTCAATAATCTTAGGACCACCCCATGATTCCATGTCGGTGATTGAAGTCGTCGGATGCAAAAAATACCTCATGTCATCTTTTTTCATTTGTTCGATTTGATCTTCCGTATAGAAGGTCACTTTAACCACCTGCTTCCTTTTCAATACCCTATAAAGAGCTTAGATAAGTTCTTCCAGCGGTGTATATTCTAAATTAAGAGCTTCAGCAACTGCCGCGTACGTAACTTTACCTTTGATAACATTTACCCCTAAGGACAAGGCCTTATTTTCTTTTAATGCGGCTAAACCTTTATCGGCTAACAATAAAGCATAAGGTAGAGTAGCGTTGGTTAAAGCAAAGGTTGAGGTTCGAGCGACCGCACCGGGCATGTTAGCTACTGAATAATGAATAACACCATATCGTTCGTATACTGGATTTTGATGAGTTGTAACATGATCGATGGTGGCAATAGACCCTCCTTGGTCAATGGCAACGTCTACAATAACTGAGCCTGGTTCCATGGCTTTTACCATTTCTTCTAAAACTAAACGGGGCGCTCTTGCACCCGGAACTAATACAGCACCAATCAGGAGATCTGCTTTCTCAACGGCTTTCATAACATTATAAGGATTGGACATTATCGTAGTGATCCTATTAGCAAAAATGTCATCTAGGTAACGTAACCTGTCAGCATTCTTATCAAGTATAGTCACATGAGCCCCCATACCCATAGCCATCTTTGCTGCATTTGTGCCCACAACTCCTCCACCAATGATCACCACTTCTGCTGGTGGAACGCCGGGAACACCTCCTAATAACATGCCTTTACCGCCCTCCGGACACTCAAGGAACCGTGCTCCAATCTGAACGGACATTCTTCCAGCAACCTCACTCATTGGTGTTAAGAGTGGTAATGTTCCATTTTCCAATTGGATAGTCTCATACGCGATACCCACGACTTTTTTAGTTAATAGGGCTTGGGTCAATTCTGGCTCTGGTGCAAGGTGTAAAAAAGTAAACAGGATTTGCCCTTCTTTGAAAAAAGGATACTCTTGTGGCTGAGGTTCTTTAACTTTCATAATCATATCAGCTCTTTCGAACACTTCTGCAGGAGTAGTGATGATCTTCGCACCTGCAGCAATATAGAGTTCATTACTAATCCTACTACCCATACCTGCTTGATTTTCAATAATTACGTCGTGTCCAGCCTTTGTCAGTAGCTCTACTCCTGCAGGGGTGATTGCGACTCTATTTTCATTGTTCTTGATTTCTTTAATAACTCCAATGATCATTCTTTGTGAACCTCCCTTTTAGTTTTTTTACTTAGCATATAAGCGTATACTTGGTGACAATAATTCCTGGTCTTAGTTTCTTTTAAATGCAAAGTCCGTGCCAGCCTATTAATGATCAGTAAACACCTGTATATGATGACTATTAGTAATAATCTTTAAAATTCTAAATTTAAATTCCTATGCATAACTGCATGCGAGTTTGGGTTAAATGCTAGCTAATCAGCCTATATAAGCTCGCATCAAAAAGATGCATTATCAAATTTTTTACTCATGAATTATATTCCTAGTGTACACCTTTAAACTTCCCAGAGATCAGCTGAATCGTGGCGAATCCCTGGTGCTTACAGTAATAGCGATTGAACATCTTTTTGATATTGTACACGAGGCCGACAAGACTCACTTTTGGTCGGGAAAGTTTGAAAAAGCTTGGTGTTAAAAGAATAGGATAGTTCTCATGCGTAATTGCATTATTAAGAGGGCATATATGCATGAAGGCTAGATGCAACTCTGAAAAATACACAAGATCATACTGAAGAAAACTGCATGGAGATTGAATGCAGAACTGCATCAAGATATGATCTCTAAAAACTAAATATGATTGATAATTAAGATATTATCAGGGGTTCAGGTAAATTTTCGTTACTGGCACAGAAGTTGCTACTAAAATATTGCTTAGGCGGAGGTGTTGAAGGTGCAGTATGAAGCTGGATTTCAAGAGATCTATCATGGGGTACTGATGGTAGATTCAAATGGGTACATTTTAGCATGTAACAAGGCCGCCAAGGAGTTATTGGGGATTGATGGGCAAGTTGTAGGAGAAAAAGCCAGAGAAGTGCTTCCAGATTCAGCAATGTACGAGGTATTCGAAACGGGAATTCCTGTTCTCAATAATAAAGTTGATACTGGAGGCAGAATAATTCTTTCTAATCATAAACCAGTTTTTGAAGGAATTAAAATTATCGGCGTTGTTACATCGTTTCAAGATATTACAGATCTTGATGCTGTAGCTCAAGAATTAAAAGCTACAAAAAAACTCAATAAAGAATTAGAAGCCATTTTTAATTCTTCCTATGATGAAATTTACGTTACGGATGGAGAAGGTTTCACCCTTAGGGTTAATAAAGCCGGTGAGCGTTTTTACGGGATAAAAGCGGAAGAGATGGTCGGCAAGCATGTAAGCGAATTAGAGGAATTAGGGTTATTTTCGCCCAGCATTACTCCACAAGTACTAAAGTCGAAAAAACGTACCACCTTAATTCAAGCTACAAAGAGTGGACAAAAAATAATCGTAACGGCAAATCCTGTTTTTGATGAAAAAGGTCAAATTATTAGGGTTGTTACCAACTCTAGAGACATAACGGAATTAAGCAGTTTGCGCCAGCGCTTGGAAGATACTGAAAAATTGGTGGATAATTACCGCTCTGAGATTGCTAAATTGCGCAAAGAGAGGATTAAAGCATCTGAAATTATCAGTAAAAGTGCAACAATGCAGCAAATATTGGCTCTAGCAGGTAGGGTAGCATGCGTAGATTCCACAGTTTTGATCGAAGGGGAGTCCGGTGTTGGTAAAGGTGTTGTAGCGTTAAAGATTCACCAATTAAGTAAGCGCAGTGAATTTCCGTTTATAACCATTAATTGTGGTGCTATCCCGGAGGATTTGATGGAATCGGAATTGTTTGGCTATGAAGGGGGGGCCTTTACGGGTGCCAAAAAAGAAGGGAAAAAAGGCCTTTTAGAAACAGCCAACAATGGAACGGTCTTCTTAGATGAAATTAGTGAACTTCCGCTTAATCTTCAAGTGAAACTATTGCACGTTATCCAAGATAGAAAATTAAGGAGGGTTGGGGGTAATGACATTATTGATGTCAATGCCCGGATTATTGCGGCTACAAATCGCAACATTTCTCGTCTGGTTAAAGAACGAAAATTTAGAGAGGATCTCTATTATCGTTTAAATGTTGTACCCCTTATCGTTCCACCCTTGCGACACCGGAAAGAGGATATTCCAGTCCTAGTTGAGCATTTCTTAGAAGCTTTTTTAGAAAAATACGAGATTCACAAAAAAATCGTACCAGAGACTATGGAGCTCTTGTTAAATTACAATTGGCCTGGTAACGTGCGGGAACTGGAGAACTTAGTTGAGAGAGTGGTTGTAACTGTGGATACCGTGGATGTTTTGCCGATGCATTTACCAGAATATATTTTTCATGCGAATGGGAGTACGGCGAAAGTTTTCGTAATAGACATTTGTCCTTTGAAAAATGCTACTGATGAATTAGAACGTCAATTGTTAAATAGAGCTTTAATAAAATTCCAAAATACTTATAAAATGGCGGATGCTTTGGAAGTTAATCAATCGACGATTGTTCGGAAGATGCACAGGCATGGGATTTTAAAGAATAATGTTCAGTTGCCGTCCAAAGAAATAGACAATATATAAACACAATTCCATAATGTTCTTTGGAATACCAAAGTATTATTATTATTAAAACTTAAAAAGTCCCTTCAGTTAATATTAGAATTCTGTTTAGGGGACATTAAACGATGGGAGGAACACAATTTGAAAGGCTTTTTTGGGAAACTTTTAAGGATTAACCTCACGGATAGATCTTACACTGTAGAGGAGATTCCAGAAGAGATATTTAAAACTTACCTTGGAGGGAAAGGACTAGGGTCCTATTTGCTTTTAGAAAATGTAAAACCAGGAATTGACCCACTTTCAGAGGACAACAGGCTTATCTTTGTTGCCGGACCCGCTACAGGAACGAAAATGTGGGGTGCCAGCCGTTATGGTGTATACAGTAAATCACCCCAAACAGGATTATATGCCGAATCTTATTCAGGGGGCAAAGTCGCACCTCTTATGCGCAAAACCGGCTACGACGCGATTATCTTAGAGGGTATTGCAGACGTGCCCCTTTATCTAGAAATATCTGATTGCAAGGTCAAGTTCCGAAATGCCGGTCATCTCTGGGGTAAAGATACTTTTGAGACGGAAGATAAAGTAATTGAGGAAGTTGATGTGCCTGGGGCTCAAGCCTTAGTGATTGGTCCGGCAGGTGAAAATTTAGTGCGTTTTGCCTGTATCGAAAATAACTATTGGCGTTCGGCTGGGCGCACTGGTATGGGCGCAGTAATGGGCTCGAAAAAACTTAAAGCCATTGTTTTCCACGGTGAAACACAGGTCGAAGTCGCTGATGCAGAACTCCTAAAGGACTTAATTAAGTCCATCACGGCGAAGGCTAAAGATAATTTGGCTGTCAAAGCGTATCAAACTTACGGCACAACTCAAATGGTTAAAACCATGAATTGTGCAGAAACATTCCCTACGAAATATTGGTCTCAAGGTATTTATGAGAATTGGAAAGACATTAGTGGGGATGCTTTAAACGCTGAACATGAGGTCAAAGCCAACGCCTGTCCTAATTGTTTTTTGGCCTGTGGCAAACTTACAACAGTCACTAAAGGCAAGCATAACGGGCTAAAAGTAGAAGGGCCAGAGTATGAGACTATTTATGCCTTTGGAGGACTTTGTGGTATCGGTGATTTGGCCGAGATCCTTCATATCAATGATTTATGCGACCGTTTGGGGATAGATACGATAACGGCAGGGAATTTGGCAGCTTTTACAATTGAAGCGGTTCAACGTGGTAAAGTTCAAGCCGAATTGAGTTACGGTGACGCAAAAGGGATAGTGGCTTTACTAAACGATATCGCCAATGTAAAAGGCTTGGGAATTATCTTATCCCAAGGGATTAAATATGCAGCTAAAGCATGGGATCTTGAGGACATTGCCATTCATGTCAAAGGTCTGGAACCTCCCGGCTATGACCCCAGAGTCCTTAAAGGGATGGGACTTGCTTACGCGACTTCGACTAGGGGGGCATGCCATCTCAGGGCAACGTTCTATAAGGCAGAGTTAAGCGGAATGATTGACCAGGCCATAACAGAAGGTAAAGCTAAAATGTTTATCGATTTTGAAAATAGACTGACCCTTTTTAATACCCAAATATTATGTGTCTTTTATAGGGATATGATCCTCTGGCCCGAACTAAGGCAATTAGTAAAGGCCGTTACCGGTTGGGATTATACCCAGAAAGAACTTGAAGAGCTTGCCAACAGAATTGTCACTTTAACAAAGGCTTTTAACATCCGAGAAGGTGCAAGTAGAGAACAGGATACGCTACCGAAGCGAATGTTTCGGGAACCGCTGAACGAGGGTAAGGATACAATCACAGTTGAAGAACTAGACTTTATGCTAGACGAATATTACAAATTAAGAGGGTGGGATAATCAGGGAAGACCACTTGTCAAACAGGATTAATACCAGTACGAGAATTTTGGGCTTTCCAAAATAGACTCCCCTTTCTACATCAAATCCATTTAAGATAATCCTAAAAAGATGTCACGCGGACTGGATAACCAAAAAGGTGCTGTTGCAAAACGAACTGAAGGTTCGTAAGCATCAGCACCTTTTTTATACTAATCAGAAAGTATAACTTTGTTGTATACTTTCTGAAGCATAAGGGCAACTAAGGCGGCCGCCTACGCAAGGCTTGGCGCCAGCCAAGTTTTCTTTAATAACAGAAAGTTAAGGAAAACGGATGATAGTTTGGATGTTGACACTTGGCGGATAGCATGTTTCATCCAAGTTTACTACAGGAGCGGAAATATTCTGTTGAAAATCCAGAAGAACGGGATTAAAGGGTTATTTGATTTGAGTAACGAATAGTCTTATATCTAAGAAATGAGAAGGATGATTAGTATGGGCTTAAGTTTATTAAGCACGCAGGGTTTTGTGCAAAGTGTTGCGGAAGCTCTTGCAGCGGTTTTGAAGATTGAAGTAGAAATTGTCGACAGTGAACTTCTTAGAGTTGCTGGTACAGGCAGATTGCGGTCGGAGGTAGGGGTTAAGCAGAAGAGGGGATATGTGAATCGTTTTGTCTTAAAGTCTGGAGAAATATTCCTGGTAAGTGATCCAGGTAAACATCTCTTATGCGATGCTTGTGAACTCAAAGGTAGTTGCTTTTATATGAGTGGGGTTTTTTGTCCGATAATTGTTGATGGAAAAAGTATTGGCCTAATCAGTTTGGTCAGTTTTAGCAAAGAACAAAGTGACATTTTACTCAATAACTATGATAATATAAAAATATTTATCCTGAAAATGGCAGAATTACTTGCGACAAAAGTGAAAGAGGAAGAAAATATCCAAAACCTTAAGATCACAAGCAATAACTTAAAAACTATTGTAAATTCGATTCAGGAAGGAATCATTGCAATTGATAAGCAGGGGGACATTACTGACTACAATGTTGCAGCAAGCGATATTTTAAAGATAAGCAGGAAAGAAGTATTAGGCCGACATGTTCAAGAAGTATTTCCAAATTTATTAGGTTCGAAAGTCCTTAAAACACACGAACAAATTCTGGAACGTGTTGTTACATATCAATCCGGTAAGAAGCGTCTTCAATTAATTAGTAGTGCCTTTCCAATCACAGTCAATAATGAATTTATCGGAGCCGTGGAGTCATTTCGCTTAGTTTCTGACGTACAAAGAGTCGCTTCGAGAATTGGGTTTACGAATTATAAGACTAGCTTTGACGAAATATTGGGAAATAGTGTCTTAATAAGACAGGTCAAAGAAAGGGCGTATAAAGTGGCTGTTGGAGAATCAACAGTTCTCATAGATGGTGAAAGTGGTACCGGAAAGGAACTTTTCGCAAGGGCTATTCATTCTGAAAGTTCTCGTTCTAAAAAACCATTTGTGACTATCAATTGTTGTGCAATTCCGGATAATTTATTAGAGAGTGAGTTGTTTGGATATGATGAAGGGGCTTTCACAGGAGCAAAACATGGAGGAAAACCTGGAAGATTTGAACTAGCGAATGGTGGCAGTATTTTCTTAGACGAAATCGGCGAAATGCCTTTATATTTACAAGCTAAACTTTTACGGGTATTACAGGAAAGACAAATCGATAGAGTAGGTGGGGTCCAAAGTATTGAATTGGACGTTAGAATAATTGCAGCTACCAATAAGAATCTCGCTAAAATGGTAGCTGAAGGAGAATTCAGAGAGGATCTTTATTATAGGCTGAACGTGATTCCAATCACCATTCCTCCCCTTCGAGATAGAAAAGAAGATATAACATGCTTATTAGAACACTCTTTAAGTAGGTTTAATCGACTTATGAACAAGGACTTTGAAGGTTTTACACCAGAAGCTATGGATTTGTTTATTCACTATCCATGGCAAGGAAACGTAAGGGAACTGCAAAACAGCGTGGAATATGCTTGTAATTTAGAGACAAGTCATAGAATTTCCATCGAGAGTCTTCCTCTTAGAGTAAGGCAATATAAAAGTTTAACAGAAAACATTAATTCTTTTGGAACAAAGTTAAAAGAAAAACTTAGAGAAGTAGAAATCACTGTCCTATCGGATGCGCTACAGTGTTGTGGTTTTTCAGTTGATGCGAAAGAAAAAATTGCTGAAATACTCGGTATAAGCAGAGCTACACTTTATAGAAAATTAAAAGAACATAACTTGCTATAAACACCCTTACTGAATTCTTACCCGAAATGATGTATATTCATGTACATGTGGTATGGAATTTGCATTTAACATTGACGCTAGCTTAGAATAACTGGCGATGGAGGTGAAGAAAATTATCCAACCGTATGTTGTCGCGTCTCTTCAATTTAACCCTCAGTTGCGTAAAATAGAATCCAACATTCAGCGTCTTTACAAAATGGTAGAGCAAGCTGCAAAAGGAGGGGCCAAGCTGATTGTTTCTCCGGAAATGGGTATTACAGGCTACCATTTTCGGGATCGAGAAGAGATTTCTCGATATGTTGACACCGTGCCGGGCACAGTTACCGACATTTTTGAGCAGTTGGCATGGCAATACGATTGTTATATAGTGATTGGTTTACCGGAAGTCGACCGAATGACTGGCCTGTATTACAACACTGCCACTTTGTTAGGACCGGAAGGCTATATTGGGAAATACCGGAAAATTCACCTCTGGGAAGCTGAATCCCACTGGGCGGCTTGGGGTAATTTGGGGATGCCGGTCTGGGACACTCCGATTGGAATAATAGGAATGACCATATGCATGGATTCCTATTTTTTTGAGACGTTTCGTTTGGCGGCTGTCCAAGGGGCAGATGTCGTTGCTTTTCTAACCAATTCAACAGGCGGATCGCTGTCAAATCTCCAGGCTAGAGCCTCGGAAAACTGCCAGTATGTTGTCTGCGCTAACCGCTCGAATCAGGAGCGAAACTATTCAATGATTGGCAATAGCGCTATTTGGGACCCTCTAGGGAAACTATCAGCCGTAGCTGGAACGCTAGAGGAGGAAATTGTTAAAACAACAATTGATCCGCAGCAGTTTAGAAATCGCCGCAAGTTGATGATAAAACGACGCCATCCGGAGATGTATCTTGACTTAGCTTTACACATTTCTCCCTGGAATTCCCAAAAGAATGAAACGTCGTCAGATGTGAAGGTGGCTTGCTGCCAATACAAACCCTATCCCTTTGACAAAGAGGCCAATATACAGACGGTCAAGGGGTTGCTGGAGGAGTCTTGGAAGGGGTCGGAAGCTAGTGAGCTGAACCTTGATTTGCTTGTACTGCCCGAGCTTAGTTTTTGTGGACCGCCTAACCAAATTGATTTTGAGAAGGCCTGGGAATTTGCTGAACAAATTAGTACCTTAGGAATACTCGGGTCGAGTATGAACTATGTATCTGGATTAGCAAAAGATCTGAATACAAATGTCGTTTTCGGATTGATCGAGAGAGAGGAAAAGAGGCTATATAATACTTCGGTCATGATCGGTCGAGACGGAATGCTGCTTGGTAAGTATAGGAAGACACATTTGAGTGAAGCGGACAGTACTTGGGCCACTGCGGGCAGCACGGTCAACGTTATTAACGTGGAAGGGTTAGGTAATGTCGGATTTGCCATTGGTAGTGAAGCAGAGTCTCCAGAAGTTTTTGCGTTGCTGGCAATTAAAAGGGCAGATTTAGTTGTCTTGCCTTCTTCCTGTGCCAGAAGCGATGGGGAGTTGGTTAAGGTAAGTCCATCCATCCACCCTGATTCTGGTAAAGCAATGGTTTACTGGGACATCCGAGCACGAGAAAATTGCTTTTATCTTATAGTATCAAACTATAGCGACGGCGAATGGGATTATATAGGCGGTAGTGGTGTGTATGGAATTGATCCGGTTTACGGACTTGATAAATCCAACTTTTTAGGAACAAATGTCGAAGGAGTAATGGTCGGGAGTGTTAAAACATTACCGGATAGCTGGTATTCTCAAGATCGCTTCTTGGCTTGTCGACGTGCTGACGGAACTTATAATCCTTTGTTTTTACGCTACAGTGATCTGAAAAAATTATAGCCACTACTTTTCTATTTAGGAGGAGTCTAGAATGACAGATCAAGAACGTATTGTCAGCAATGAGGAAAAAGTGGTACGGTTCGTGCGTGAATTGCGATGGGAAGAAGTTCCCTTGGTCGTACAGGAACAAGTGAAACACTGTGCCTTAGATGTATTGGGCGCAATTATTGGAGGGAGTAACACCAAAGTTGGACAGATTCTCAGTGCTCATGTGGAATCATTTTGGCCTGGAGATGGGGCGAGCGTAATCTTACAGGGCAAGAAGGCATCTTTGCCTGGAGCGGCATTGGCCAACTCATTCCTGGCCAATGCGCTTGATATTGACGACGGTTACCGTCTAATAAAGGGACATCCGGGGGCGGTGGTACTACCGGCCGTGCTGGCGATTGCGGAGCAACGTCGTATCAGTGGGAAGGAGTTTCTAACTGCTCTGCTGATTGGCTATGAAATTGCTATTCGGGGAGGGATTGCCTGGCACGATTATCACGCTGAATACCATGGTTCCGGTTCATGGGGTTCTCTGGGGGCAGCCGCTGGAGCTGCCCGGGTTTTGGGGTTAACGCCCCAACAAACTATGCAAGCCTTGGGGACTGCTGAATATCATGCCCCTATATCTGAAATGATGCGATGCATTGATGTACCAGCTATGACTAAGGATGGGATAGGGTGGGGGAGCATGGTAGGAGTAACTTCTGCCCTCTTGGCTGAACAAGGTTTCACTGGAATTGGCAGTGTATTTGCGATGGAGCGTTTTACTGAACTAGTAGATAGCTTAGGTCAAGATTATAAATTAATGGGTCTCTATTTCAAGCCATACTCCTGTTGTCGGTGGGCTCAGCCAGCTGTGTGGGGGGCCTTGCAACTGCGCAGCAAATACCGCTTTGCACCTGAAGATATCACTCGCGTCAAGATATCTACATTTGATTCTGCGACTCGCTTAGCACGTAAGTTGCCAAAGAATACTGAAGAGGCTCAGTATAACATCACTTACCCAGTCTCGGCGGCTTTGGTGGCTGGTGAAGTAGGTCCTGGTCAAGTTTTAGAAGAGAATTTAGACCATCCGGAAATCACCAGAATTGTAGGATTGGTTGAAGTGGAGTATGATGAACGCTTCCAAAGGGAGTTTCCGCTTAAATGTATGTGTGAACTAGAAGTTGAGTTAGCGGATGGTCGAATCCTCAACTCGGGGGAGGTGGCCGCTTTAGGTGATCCGGATAACCCTTTGGGAAGCGAGGGACTAGAAAATAAATTCCGCTGGCTTGCTGGGTATATCTTAGATCAGGAGCGGGTAGAAGCGATAGTAGAAAAAGTATTGGGTCTGGAATATGAAAATGACATTACAGTCCTATTTGAAGTTCTAGAACCTGCTCAAAGATGAGAAAACGTCTCATTTGTGAGATTAACAAGCCAACTTGTGTGATGGTGATTTAACTAGGGGACTAACCACAAATATTAATTTATTCGTCGCAAGAATGAGAATGACGTTTTGGACTGAGACAAAAAATATTCATTCTTGCCTTGCGAATTACCGGAAATTTGAGCGTATTCAGATGATTCTGATTACGCTCAAATCTTTGGTCGGGGGTGGAATAGTTCTTGCATATAATAAATTCTAATCTATATAAATAAATATAATCCGTGGCGAAGTGAGCACTGTTTTATAAATCAACACTATGTCTTTATATATGAGAAATCAGACTATGTAAAGGGGTCTAATGATTATTAGAGCAAGTATGAAAACTTCTTGCATTTACTGAAGTTGTCACCTATTATTAATTATGAAAATCTGTGGTGAAGAGAGGCGTGATGCTCGGTAATAATGATATCTAATAACTTTTGATCCAAATCGTAAGACTCCCACTTCTACAAGTGGGAGTGGTACACCTTATTCTGCTTCGGTGGGGGTAGAGTCCCCCACCGAAGACTCGATGTTCAACTTTAGTTGAACGAGTTCACTGGGATGTTTGAACACAATAGAAGGAGGACGTAGGATGAAAAAAGGTTTACTAACCAGCATTTTAGCAGTTACTTTGGTAGGAATTTTACTTGTCGGTTGCGGTAGCAGCGCTCCGGCTAAAACAGACGGAGATGCGCAAACCGAAAAACCGACGATTACGGTCGGTTCAAAGGAGTTTACGGAGCAACTCATTTTGGGGGAAATGATGGCTTTTCTCTTGGAGAAAGATGGTTTCACAGTGGATAGGAAAATCGGTCTAACAGGAACTGCTGTGGTTGCTAAAGCTCTCGAAAACGGTGATATTGACCTTTATGCAGAGTATACAGGAACAGGTCTTGTAACTATTTTAAAACAACCTGTCATGACTGACCCTGATGAATGCTACAATACGGTTAATAAAGCTTATCAAGAACAGTTTAAATTAGAGTGGCTTGGGCGCTTTGGCATTAACAATACCTATACCTTGACAATGAAAGCCGATAAAGCGAAAGAATTAGGAATTAGCACCCTCTCTGACCTGATAACTAAAGGCGCCGACCTGAAATTTGGTTCGGACCAAGAGTTCCTAGCTCGTCCAGATGGCTACCCGGCTCTTTCCAAAGCCTATGGCTTTGAGTTCAAACAGGAAAATATTAAATCTATGGACGCTGGCCTGGTTTACCAAGCTGTAGACTCGGATCAGGTAGATATTATCATGGGTTTTGCAACCGATGGACGGATAAAAAAATTAAACTTAATTAATTTAGATGATGACAAGAATTTCTTCCCGGTGTATGATGCTGCTCCAGTAGTCAGACAGGAAGTCCTGCAAAAAAATCCCGAGATTGCCGACATTCTGAATAAACTACAAGGGAAAATTTCTGACGAAAAGATGCAGGAACTTAACTTGCAAGTTGATGTCGATGGCAAGGAACCTGCTACTGTAGCCAAAGATTTCTTAGTCTCTTTAGGTTTGTACTAATCCAGCAGTATCGATGATGCGCAAACGGATACCATTCAGCCAGGGTGTCGAGAATTTGGACGCCCTGGCTAAGTTTTTAATAGGGAGGAAGCCGATGATCAGCTTACGTGGTGTTTGCAAAAAATTTAATAACGGGTTCACGGCAGTCGATAATGTTTCGTTGGAGATTGAATCTGGTGAACTGGTAGTTCTAATTGGATCCTCTGGCTGTGGTAAAACGACTACAATGAAAATGATTAATCGTTTGATTGAGCCTTCATCCGGTCAGATTTTGATCAAAGGGGAGGACATTTTGAAAGCTGACCCGATCGACTTGCGCCGGAATATCGGCTATGTGATTCAGGAAATCGGGTTGTTTCCTCATATGACGATTGCTGAAAATATTGCCATCGTACCACAGTTGAAAAAATGGAGTTCTGATCAAATTAAGAAACGTATACAAGTGCTGCTGGAACTGATGGGACTAGATCCACTCACCACCGCCAAAAAGTATCCCCATGAACTTAGCGGTGGACAGCGGCAAAGAATCGGAGTAGCCAGAGCCTTGGCGGTTGATCCGCCGATTATGTTGATGGATGAGCCATTTGGAGCCTTAGACCCGATTTCACGCGAACAATTGCAGGACGAGTTTCTTAAACTTCAGGCGACGGTTAAAAAAACAATTGTTTTTGTCACCCATGACATGGATGAAGCGATTAAGCTAGCAGATCGTATCGTAGTTATGCACGAGGGCAGAGTTTTGCAATGTGCCAGCCCGCGGGAGATTCTGCGCAATCCGGCTGATGAGTTCGTTAGGGATTTTGTTGGCACTGATCACACTTTGAAACAACTTAGTCTGATTAAGGTAAGTGAAGCAATGCAAAACGACATTACCACATTGTACGTTGACGAAGCGATCGACGAAGCTAAGGTGAAATTTGCCCAGGGATACCGAAGCATGTTCGCCATCGATCGGCAAGGAATTGTCAAAGGGTATGTCAACAAGTCTGACATTCACTCGATTCAGGAAGGGCTTGTTAAGCAGTTTATAAGGACCCCGTTTAGTACCATCGGTCCGGATAAATCCCTTAAGGAGGCTTTAACGTTAATGATCCAACGCGATGCCGGGTATATCGCGGTGGTTGACAACCGCGGTGCGCTGCTTGGAGTGATTTCCACTAACTCATTACACCGACTTGTTGGAGAACCATACCTGGAAGTGGAGAGGGAGGTTAAGGGAATTGGAATTCTTTAACTACTTTTTTGCCCGCTTTGAGCAAGTAGAGCGACTGTTCCTCGAACACGTCGAAGTTACTGCCATATCAATTGCTTTGGCCGTAGTGATTGGACTGCCCTTGGGCATCATAATTACCAGAAACGCTACACTGGCAAGGATTGTCTTGTATGTGGTAGGAATCATCCAGACAATACCAAGTATTGCCTTATTTGGCTTTCTAATCCCAGTTATGGGTATAGGGACTAAACCTGCGATAGTAGCTTTAGTTTTGTATGGACAACTGCCGATCATTCGTAATGTCTATACTGGAATCAAAAATGTCGACCCAGCTATGCTGGAAGCGGCTCGAGGCATGGGGATGACAGGATTTCAAATTTTGTGGCGGGTACAGATCCCGGCCTCATTTAGCGTCATTCTAGGGGGTATTCGGATAGCAACGGTAGCCCTAATTGGGATAGCCACGATTGCGTCCTTTATTGGGGCTGGCGGTTTGGGAGACATGATTTTTCGAGGGATCGCGACAATTAATTTTAACATGGTTTTATCCGGAGCTATTCCGGTTGCTTTACTTGCCCTGGCAACGGATTATGGTTTAGCTCTCCTTGAGCGGTCGACTGATCCGATGCAAAAAACCAAAAAAGGGTCCGCTCTCAAAAGGGCGCAAGACCAAGGGGGGGTTTAAATGGGTTGGATAGATTACATCATCCAGAATCAAGAAGAGTTCTGGCACTTGGTGCGTCAACATTTGATGATTACAGGGACAGTTTCTATGCTTGCAATATGTATCGGAGTGCCATTAGGGATCTACATTACCCGTAATAAAAAATTGGAAGGACCAGTGATTAATCTCGCCAATATTGGACAGACCATCCCTACGTTTGCTGTGTTTGGCCTAGTGCTGCCTTTCATGGGTATTGGGCTGAAACCTGCGATCTTTGCGCTATTTATTTATGGAATATTGCCAATTATTCGCAATACTTATACGGGTATCAAGACCGTTGATCCTGCCCTCACCGAGGCAGCACTAGGTATGGGGATGACTTCCAGCCAGATTCTCTTTCGGGTGGAAATTAGATTGGCATTACCAATTATAATGGCTGGGATCAGGACATCGGTCGTAATTGGAGTTGGAACGGCTGCTTTAGCGTCCTTTATTGCGGCTGGCGGTCTGGGTGATTTAATTACCCGCGGGTTGTCCATGATGGACAATGATACTCTGTTAGCCGGAGCCATTCCAACGGCTATCATAGCTGTGCTTGCTGACACCATCTTGGGGAGAGTAGAAAAGGCCCTAGTTCCCAGGGGCATCCAGCGTTAAGCCTAAATACGGCGTCTTGCAATTGAGATTAGTCTCGTTTCTGAGAAATGTACTTATATCAGGTAGCAGCTCACTTTAAAGTTATTTCATCTTAAATGCGAGATACATTCTGATTTTCAATCTCTAAAGAGTAATAGTTCAAACAATAGGGTAAGTTTAAGTTGGCCAGCCTGATCGGGCTTTAGAGCTGGCACTTAGGATAATAAGCCGATTTTCAATACTTATAGATTATTATCAATAGTCGATCTGATCATTGGCACAATACTTGCTAATAAGCACTATAGCAGGTTTCGATGGAATGGATGTACTGTTACTAGTTTGTGAAAGGGGATGTAGTAATGACTAAAGGAGGAATAGAGGGCGGATCATATAAGCCCTTCACCACAGCCCAAATCGAAATGTTACACAAGGCTTCAATGAAGGTGTTTGAAGAAGTAGGCATGGAAGTCCATAGCCAACATGCACTGGAAATTTTCGCCGCAGCCGGTGCTGAAGTGGATTTTCCGACTAAACGGGTACGTGCCTCTGAGGATTGGATCATGAATATTGTTAAGAGAGCACCATCCCAAATCACTCTATGTGGTCGAGAAGAAAAGAACGACTTAATTCTAGGAGGAACCCGCGTTTACTTAGGAACTGGAGGAACAGCTCTCAATGTTCTCGATATCGAAACGGGTGTGCGGCGTCGAACACTATTGTCCGATGTGCGCCAGACCGCAAGATTAGTGGATGCTCTTGAAAATGTCCATTTTTTTGTATTGCCGGTGTATCCATCTGAATTGTCCAAGGAAAACGTCGATATTAACCGCTTTTATGCCGGAATAAGTAATACAAGCAAACATGTCATGGGAGGAGTTTATAGCAGAGCAGGTGTCCGCAAGGTTGTTAGAATGGCAGAGGAAATTGCTGGCGGTAAGGAAGCGTTGCGTAAACGACCCTTTATTTCGATGATTACCAATATTATGAGTCCACTTAAGATGGATGGTACATACACGGATCTCATGCTAGAAGTAATTGAAGCTGGAATTCCCTTGGCAACTCCGCCAGCGCCTATAGCTGGGGCCACTTCCCCCGTTACCTTGGCTGGAACCATTGTCCAGCTTAATGTTGAAGCTTTAAGCGGCTTGATGTTAGCTCAGATAGTTAACCCTGGCACGCCCGTTTTATATAGTGTTGTTCCAACCACAGCCGACATGCGTACGATGGGCTTCTTGTTTGGAGCAGTAGAAAATGGAATTATGAATGCCGTATGCGCCCAGTTGGCTCAGTATTATAACTTGCCAATCTACGCAACAGCGGGTGTAACGGAAGCTAAAATTCCGGACGTGCAGTCAGGTTACGAAAAAATGAGTACTTCTATGCTGGCAGCCTTAGCGGGAGCTAACTACATTCACGATGCAGTGGGGTTAATAGAGTCCGGACTAAGTGTGGCATATGAACAGTATGTCATTGACAATGAAATTAATGGTATGGTCCTTCGTGCTGTAAGAGGTATCGAAATAGATGATGACACCTTGTCCCTCGATGTCATTAAGCGAGTTGGTCCCGGCGGGAATTATATAGCCGATGATCAGACGTTTAAATATATGCGAACAGAGTTTTTCTTACCCACGCTAGCAGATCGTTCGCCAGCAGCAATCTGGGAAAGAAATGGATCCATTGATGGTAGAGAAAAGGCTCGTAGAATTGCTAAAGATATTTTGGCAAGCCACTGCCCAACTCCAATTGATCAGGCAGTAGTAGAATGCCTTAAAGCCGAAAATCCAGAGCTTGTGACAGAGTAATCCGATTCAATTTAAGAAAGAGGTTTTCTAGATATGTATCCTGCGTTAAAAGGTAGTCAACTGCGATTATTTGATGATTCCCAGATAAATGCCATTCATGAGGGCGTAGTGAGACTTTTAGAAGAAGTGGGAATGAAAGTCAAGAGTAAACAGGCTTTTGAGATTTTTGAAAAAGGTGGGGCTATCGTAGACCCAGTTTCTGAAATCGTCAAGATTCCTCGTGACATGTTGGCAAATGCCATCAAAACTGCTCCCTCTAAAGTCATAATTCACGGCCGTGAAGAAAAGCATGACGCAGTGCTGGAAAAAAATCGGGTTCACTTTGGAACTGGCGGCACGGTAATGTATGCCTTGGATTTCGAGACTGGGGAGAGAAGGGTTACCAATACACATGATGTGCGTGATTTAGCTCGGTTAGTAGATACCTTAGATAACATCGCTTTTTATGTTATCCATACCTACCCGGGAGATGTAGCGGAAGAAGATGTTGATGTTAATCGTTTTTACTGGGCCATTACCAATACCACTAAGCCCATCATGGGTGGCATGTACACCATGAAGGGACTTCGGGAAGCCATCCAAATCTCTGAAATGGTGGCCGGTGGGGCTGATCAACTTCGAGAGCGTCCCTTCGTTTCTTTCATAACCTTGATGGTAACCCCTCTGGTCATGGATGGACATTATACGGATTTTTTGATTGAAGTCGCCAAGAAAGGCCTTCCTCTGGCAGTTCCGTCCGAACCACTGGCGGGGGCCACATCCCCAGTAACATTGGCGTCGACAATTACTATTAACTTAGCTGAGACCTTAGCAGGACTAACCTTAGCCCAGCTTGTAAATCCGGGGACTCCAACTCTCATTGGAACTACATCCAGTATCATGGACATGAGAACGGGTACCTATGTAGCTGGAGCAATCGAGTCTTCCCTGATCAATGCGGGAGTTGCTCAGATGGCCCAATATTATGATCTGCCTCTCTATGCAACAGGGGGTCAGTCCGATTCTAAGTTAAATGACAGCCAGGCTGGTTATGAGAGTGCCTGTCAGGCTATGACCTTAGGCCTTTCCGGAGCAAACTGGATTCATGATTCTGCAGGGCTTCTAGAAAACTGTACCACCGTTTCCTATGAGAAAACGGTCATCGATAATGAAATATTGGGTAATGTACTTAGGGTTTTAAAAGGGGTGGAAGTCAATGAGGAAACTTTAGCGATTGACTTAATCAAAAGCGAAGGACCCGCCGGCAATTTCTTGGCAAGTCCTCATACTGCAGAGCATTTTAGGAGCGAGTTTTTTATTCCTGCCGTATCAGACCGATTGAACCGGATTAGTTGGAAAGAAAAAGGGAGTATGGACACACACCAACGGGCCCATTTGATAGCGGAGGAAATATTGAAAACTCACCGGGCAAAACCAATTGACCCGAGCATTAGAGAGGAAATTCGGAGAATGTTTCCGGGAATTAAGGGCGAGGATCTAGTGTAGTCGGAACATTAGTTTAAGGATTATTCTAATTGCATTAAAAGCTAAACCCGCTCTTTGATCAAGCGGGTTTAGCTTTGTTTAGATATAAGCAACAGATGACGCCGCGAAGTGCTCCTTTTGGGATCTAACATTTAATACGATGGTGAGCCACACGCTCTTGAAAGAATATTGAAAGAACTATTTAAGATTATGGTGAGTAGATTGGGATAAGAAGCGCTTACTTAGCAGGAAATCGACCGTTTAAGGAGAATAGGTTTTGGGGTAGAGGGGGAATTGGAATGCCAAAGGAAATAACCCATTGGCATATTGCTCGCAAAGCTTTGCAAAGGGGAATCCCTGTTGAGGTGGGAAAGATCATTGCAAGCAACCCAGCACTGTATTATATTGGCGCAATCGCCCATGATATTCCCTTTTATGACTTATCCAAGCCGTCTGAAGCGAGCATTGAGCGTATGGCAAACCAGTTGCATGGCGTAAATGGGGAGAATACTCTGGTCCCACTTATTGAAATCATGGAGACGGCCCTTAGCCAGAATCATAAACAAGCATCTCTTGCGTTTTTACTGGGCATGTTAACACATTTTATTGCGGACAGTATGTTCCATCCCATGGTTTACTATATGAGCGGAAATTATTATGCAAATGATCTGGAAGAGCAGAGTAAAGCCATTTTTCGCCATCGTTTGTTGGAGACAGCAATCGATCTTTGGTTAAGTAGGCTTGATCCCATGGAATATCCAGTAGACTTGAATCATTTATGGCGTGAGGCGGGCGAACCGGGGCGACAAGCTTTTAAGCTACTTGTTGAACACTTTACTTATCAAGGAGATAAAAGTTTGCAAGCTCATTTTAAGAAGGCATGGCGAAATCATCGCTTTCTACAAACTGCTTTTAGTTGGTCAATCCCTTGGCGGGTATTAGCCCTTTATCGTCGTTATAGGCATCCGGCTTTAGAAAAACTAGAGGCTTTGTTCTACTTACAGCCGTTGGACTTATCTTTTTTTAATGGAACATTAGATTGGCTACATCCCGTAAGTGGGGAATTGAATCAGATGAGCTTAGATGAACTCTATGATTTGAGTGTTAAAAAGGTTATCATATTGTTTGAACAATTAGCCGAGCAACCTATAGATAATTGGCCACTCCTTCTACGCGAGCTTCCGCCTCTATCCTTAGATAGCGGGTTACCTTATATACCAGTAGGGCAAATGAAATACTTCCGTACTCAGCCTATTGAATACGGATTACGGTATGATATAAGAAAGCCTAATGAATGAGATAGTTCGTGGTGGTTAAATCATAAAATAGGAACTCCGAGGAAATCCTCGGAGTTTAAGTTGCCGTTTGTTGAGTTATAGTAAAGTTATTGAGGATAGTTGTTGGTTGGCGTGGGATCATGCATTATATCCATCTCATCATCGTCATCCTCATAAGAGCACCCACACCCTCGTGATACAATACTAAAACCATACCTTTCTGATTTTCGCCCGAGCAAAAATGCTACGATAAGACTAAGTAGAAAGAACATTCCATGGGTATGATAGTGTCTTCGGTAAAACATTTTATAATCCCTCCTTTAGTTTTAGAATAGCCGCTATGGGTTAAATTCATCCCGGAAATATAAGGGAATAAAGTTGGAGGTTATTATGCGTTATAATGTATTGTTTTGGGATCTGGATGGGACATTAACAGATCCTAAAGAAGGGATTAGCCGCTCAGTTCAATATGCTCTAAAATTGTTAGATTATCACATCCCAGAAGCAGATGACCTCGATTGGGTAATCGGACCACCATTAAAAGAGAGCTTTAAGACATTGCTCCAAACTACGGATGAAGCTCTGTTGAACCAAGCGATCATACTTTATAGGGAGCGTTATAGAGAGATAGGGCTTTATGAAAATACCGTTTACCCGGGAATTCCTGAATTACTGTTTCAGTTAAAGGAAAAGGGTTGTAAGCAGCTGTTGGCGACTTCGAAACCCAGGGTCTTTGCAGAAAAAATCCTTCAACATTTCTTACTGGATAAGTATTTCGATGTTATTATGGGAAGCGAGCTGAATGGTCAATTTGTGGAGAAGGAAGCTTTAATTGGGGAAGTGTTGAAAAAAGCACCAATAGATTCACGTTCTAAAACGGTGATGATAGGGGACCGCCGTTACGATGTTCATGGGGCTAGGGCAAACAGTATCGATGTTATTGCTGTGGGATATGGGTATGGGTCGGATGAAGAATTAAATGCTGCGCACCCTGATTTTATCGTTCCAAGTGTCCAGAGCTTAGGAAAATTATTAATCCATGACCTCGTTTAAACTTATGTTTTTACTGGTCCCTTCTAATCTCAACCATCCTTGGTTGAGTCACGGCCTGCTGCGGTCCCTTCTCGCCATCCATGGCTACAGGGACACTTGGCCGTCCATGGCCTGCGGATAACGGACTGCAGCATCTAAATATACATAATTTTCGTCCCTCTCTTGTCGTACCATTCCTACAATACCATTATCCTTTGCTTTTTCTAAGTATTGATGAACAACAAACTGGTAAGCACGCTCATCCCAGGGATCCATAAAATCAGCAACTGTATTGAAATAGGTTTCTATGGGAATTTTAAGATGACGGTGATAAATTTGTAAGGTTGTATCCTGTGACTGCATACGAATTTCCTCCTTTATGGTTAGTTTAGGAAAAAACTCAAATAAATATGTGTTCAACAGAGGAAGGAGAGTGAGTATGGAAGAACCTGAAGTAAATTCAGCTCATGGTGAGAGTCCAAATCTAAACCGAAGATTAAATTGGGTAGATTTAGCGTTGGTTTTGGCTGGGGTCGTGTGTATATATGTAATCTTAGCTTATGGAACGCTTTGGTTAATGGAGCAATGGCCTCATGAACGTGTCCTAATATATTTAAATGCATTTATGACCCAATTATCTTTTGCGCTGTTGATCTGGATACTAAAAAAAACCCGACATTGGACATGGTCGAATTTCGGTTGGCAGAGTGTACCCCTTAGAATTATTCTCTTAAAGGTCTTGGGATTATATGCAATAACCTGGGTCGTTAATATATGCTATGCTCTTGCCCTTTATAATTATGGGTTTACTCCTCCAGAAACAGATGTATACTCTAAGTTATTAGGACAGGTCACGTGGTATACATTGATCCTTAATTTGATCTTAGCCGGCATCTTAGCACCCATTGTAGAAGAAACTTTATTTCGGGGAGTTATCTTTGGAAGCTTACAAGCGTACTTCGGAAAATGGACTGCAGCCGTACTTAGTGCCGTGGTTTTTTCCACGCTTCATTTCCAAGCTTACGGATTCTTCCCGCGCTTCGTCTTAGGAATGGTCCTTGTATATCTTTATGATAAGTACAAATCCCTCTATCCTTCGGTTGCATTACATGCCTTGAATAACATAGTTGCTACACTAATCGCGGCTAGATTAATGATTGAATAAAAGGAGCATATAGATGAAGCAAAGCCAACAAGAGACATTGCAAATTGCAATAGATGGCCCTGCTGGTGCCGGAAAAAGTACAGTTGCTAAGATTGTAGCCAAAGAATTAAATTTATTCTATATTGATACCGGCGCCATGTATAGGGCAATTGCTTATAAAGTGCTTAAAAGTGGAGCATCAATCAAAGACGAATCTAAGGTAAGCCAGATTGCTAATAGCACGGAGGTTCTCCTCGATCATTCCGATGAACGAATTGTTTGGTGTGACGGAGAAGATGTCACTCAGGACATACGTTGCCCGGAGGTAACACGTGCTGTTTCAGTTGTAGCTGCTTATCCTGGAGTCAGAAAACGTTTGGTAGAACTCCAACGCTTGGAGGCTGAACGAGGTGGAGTAGTCATGGATGGTCGAGATATCGGCACACATGTTCTGCCAGAAGCTAATTTTAAGTTTTTTTTAACTGCCACACCAGAGGAGCGGGCAAAGCGTCGGTGGATAGAGCTTAAGAAGGCAGGGAAAGATGTGATCCTCCAAGAGGTCGCCCAAGATATGGTGCAACGTGACCGTTTTGATACAGAGCGAGAAGTTTCTCCACTAAAACCTGCCAAGGACGCGATCATACTTGATACGATGGGGTTAAGTGTAGAAGAGTTGGTAGCCAAAATTTTAGTTTTGGCGCAAGGAGGTTGAACGATGACTGCTCATATGCTGAAGGCTCCGAAAGGGGTGGAGAACCGTCGAGAATGGATGGCTGATCCTATTATGCAGGCGATGATTGAATTGCCCGAAGCTAAATGAGAACTATGAAAGATAAAAATGCATCGATTAGCAGGAATTTAGGAGTAGAATAGAGAAATAGTTCTTTACAATTATAGGGAGGTCCTTGCTTTTGAAAGTAGAACGAGCTGCCAAAGCTGGGTTTTGCTTTGGCGTGAAGCGCGCCCTTGATATGGCAGAACGGACAGTGGAAACTTCACAAGCTGTATCACTTGGGCCGCTCATTCACAATCAACAGGTTGTGAAACGCTTAGCAGAACGCGGTATTCAAGTTGTAGAAGATTTGGATGAGCTAACAAGCCAACAAGCCCTGATTATCCGATCCCATGGTGTGGCACCTAGTGTTTATCAGGGTGCTGATAATAAAGGCATCCAAGTGGTAGATGCTACATGCCCTTTTGTACAGAAAGCTCAACGATTAGCGGCTGAGTCAGCCCAGAAAGGGCAACAAGTCATTGTCATGGGAGATAAACTTCATCCTGAAGTGCAGGGAATTCTCGGCTGGGCTGGGGAACAGGCAATACCTATCCAAACCGTCGAGGAAGCCGAAGAACTTCCTTTTTACCCTCATCTAGCCGTTTTGGCGCAGACAACCCAACTGGCAGAGACTTTTTCAGGGATCGTCAATGAATTAAAACATCATACGGAGGATCTGATCGTTCACAATACAATTTGTAATGCAACAGCAGAACGACAAAAAGCTGCCCGGGAGTTAGCGGAAACGGTGGATGTTATGGTGGTAGTAGGTGGGAGAAATAGTGCCAATACCCGAAAATTAGCGAGTATCTGTGCGGACCGCACGAAAACATATCTGATTGAAACCGCGGATGAATTAGAAAATGTTTGGTTTAAAGAAGCTAGGAATACGGGCTTGACCGCGGGGGCTTCTACTCCAGATTGGATAATCGAGGAGGTTTATAGGAAAATGACAGACATGAATGAGCAAGAAATGGATATGGCGAGTTGGGTAGATAGTTTTCAGGAGCTTCATTTGGGTACTAGAGTTACCGGTACTGTAGTAAAAATAACTAGAGAAGAAATCTTTGTTGACATCGGTTGGAAATGTGAAGGGGTTATTCCCCTCAACGAGCTATCGATGACAAGGAAAACTCGCCCTGAGGATGCAGTGGAGGTTGGAGATCAAATCAGCGCTGTAGTAATTCGTTTGGAAAATGAGGAAGGGAATACAGTCCTTTCAAAACGAAAAGCGGATGAAGAAGGAGCTAAGGATCGTTTAGAGAAAATTGCGGAGAGTAAGGAAGAGATTCAAGCCGAAGTCGTGGAGGTTGTGAAGGGCGGTTTAGTGGTTGATGTGGGGTTGCGTGGTTTTGTTCCTGCATCCCAAATTCAACTGGGCTATGTCGAAGACCTAAATCAGTTTTTAGGGCAGACTCTCCGCTTGCGTGTGATCGATTTTGATCCTTTTAAGAATAAAGTGGTTCTTTCACAAAAAGTGATCTTGGCAGAAGAACGAGCGATTAAGCGCACACAGTTACTAGAATCCCTTAAAGAGGGTGACGTGGTGACAGGGATTGTCCGACGGATATCTGACTTCGGTGCCTTCGTTGACATTGGTGGAATTGATGGACTTCTTCATATTTCAGACATGGCCTATACCCGAATTAAGCATCCCTCGGACATGCTGACGATTGGGGATGAAGTGGAAGTCCAAGTGTTAAAGCTCGAACAACAAACCGGGAAAGTGTCCTTAGGGCTCAAACAACTTAAAGAGAGTCCATGGGTTCAGGCATCTGCAAACTTTCCAGTAGGATCTTTAGTTAATGGTAAAGTGGTGCGCATTACTCCCTTTGGCGCCTTCGTAGGGCTGGGAGATGGAGTGGATGGATTAGTTCATATCTCCCAATTGGCCGATCATCGTGTCAATAGAGTGGAAGATGTGGTTAAAGTCGGGGATATGGTTTCGGTTAAGGTCATGGATTGTAAGCCAGAGGAGAAACGAATCAGTTTAAGCATTCGCGAAGGGATCGCAGACTCAACAAAGGAAAGCGATAAAGAAGCCTTGGCTTCACAAGCTGAGATCAAACCAGTAACCATTGGAGATGCATTAGGTAATGATCTCCCATCAGAAAACCATGAATAGTTTTTACGGCACAGGACGTGTCTAATTTCGAATGCGCCAAGCCAAGTTTTCTATACTTCTCGCGCTAATCATCAAGATGGCTTCCTGCTCTAGACGCAGGAAGTCATTTTACTGGCTTATCCGGGGGATAGTTTCTTTGTTCGCGCCTCGCCTATGGCTGCAAGAAGGCTAATACGTGCGAAGACAGTGTCTTCGTGGGTGCCAGCTAAGTTTTCTAATACTAATCAGAAAGTATAACTTTGTTGTATACTTTCTGAAGCATAAGTGTAACTAAGGCTACCGCCTACGCCTGCGGCTGACAGAATGACTAATACGTGCGAAGACAGTGTCTTCGGGCGCTAGCCAAGTTTTCTAATTAGGTTTAGGAGAAAGGGGATCTGGATGGCTAAACGACAACCAAAACTGCCTATCGATTTCCCAATATTGTATATTACCTTAGCACTTTTAGCCTTTGGCTTAATTATGGTATTGAGTGCAGGGGCAGTGCGTGGCTTCAATGCTGAGCAAAATTCATATTTCTTTTTTTTCCAGCAACTAAAGTGGTCACTCGTAGGTTCTGTTTTTGCCATAATAGCCATTGTGTTTCCGTACAAGTTACTGCGACGCTTTGCGGGAATCGGTGTCTTTGTCAGCTTGGGATTACTCATGGTGATTATGTTTACGGATGCAGGCATAACGGTTGGTGGCTCGGCTCGTTGGATGACAATTGCGGGAATCAGAATCCAACCTTCAGAAATCGCCAAACTGGCCATGGTACTTTTTTACGCACATATCCTAGATCGTTATCCAATCAAACGAGGCTGCGATTGGCGTATTCCATTGGGCATACTCATACCTGCTACTGTCCTTACCTTGGCCCTCGTTTACAAACAGCCGGATTTAGGGACAACCATGGTCATTGCGCTGACCTGTGCTGTAATGCTATTACAGACAGAACTTCCGACGATCTGGTTTGTAGCAGCTGTGCCGACCCTGGGACTACCGCTCCTATATTTTATCCATGCTACGGAGTATCAATGGCAGCGGGTTTTAGTTTGGTTAGACCCATGGAAATATGCTATGGATTTAGGATACCAGATCACAAATGCGGAAATTGCCTTTGGCTCAGGCGGTTTGTTTGGAGTTGGGTTGGGACGAAGTTTGCAAAAATACGGTTTCTTACCCGAAAACCATACAGATACCATCTTTGCAATTGTTGGCGAAGAATTAGGCCTACTGGGCACACTACTCTTGGTATTTCTTTTTATAGCTTTGTATGCACGAGCTTATCAAATTATCAGGGAATGCCCGGATCGTTTTGGAAGGCTATTAGGCTATGGACTAACCTCTTCATTGGCGATCCAGACGACGATCAACATGGCAGTTGTTACCGGAGTATTACCAGTAACAGGGATTACCCTGCCTCTGATTTCCTATGGGGGGGCCTCCCTCGTTATAACCTTAGTCAAGCTTGGTCTGATACTCAATCTCTCTCGATACCGAAAAACGATTCCTAAGGGCCAACTTGAAAAGAACCTCTCAGATATTTCTGTGTAAACCCTTTCTAAACGGGGATAATATGGAAAGGATCCGTTTAGGGGGGTTAATATGCTGTTTCCTTATGGAGAATGGATTATTCTTTCCTTGGCACTTTTGACTTGGTCAGAAAAACGTGCCTCAAAGCGCTTTTTCCTCATGTTAACGATTGCGTGGCTGATAGGAAAATGGATAGAGGTATTCTATCCTGTAACTATGCCTTGGAACTGGCACTTCGCACGTCTAGGGGTTATGCTGGTTTTTTGGCTCTGGGCCTTGCAGCGTTCAGAACACCGATTATTACCATTACTATTTACCAGTTTAATTGTTTGCGTGGAAACCCTATTTCTTGTCAATGAACCCGGAGTTTTCCCTTATATATCATGGGTATTTACGATTGTGTTAGTCTTTGTTGCATGGCTGAGCGCTAAGTCCTATTGGGGAATTGCTGCTGCTTTAACAGGGAGCACACTTTTGAACCAAGCTTTCGTGCGTTTTACCTATGATGGGATTGTAAGATATGTAGACTTACCGAATGATATTGTATGGAATTTTGGCGTGGGACTGTTTACGGTATGGGCAGGCCTACGCCTAGGATGGCAGTTTTATATTCAAAGAGAACTACAAGAAACAGATGCAAAGCTGGTACCGTCAAATAGTGTTAGGGCCTATGAACCCTTGGAGGAAAGGGAACTTCAGTAGCAGGTGGGGTTTATTTGTAGTATACTTGTAAACGATTAAGGCTGAGAGGATAGGCCCTTGATCTGGAATGGCAGGAGGATGAAAACATTTGTCTAAAGGGCTTGTGGTCGCGGCGGTCCATCCAGGGAGTATTGCTAAAGAAATGGAAATTGAAGTCGGGGATCGTGTTCTGAACGTGAATGAAGAGGAACTTAAGGATATTATTGACTTTCAGTTTGGTATTTCAGAAGAGGAGTACACGCTGCTTATCGAAAAGTTGAACGGTGAGCTATGGGAGATTGAGATAGAAAAGGGGCCAGGGGAATTCTTAGGCTTAGAGGTCGAGACAGTAAGTTCAAAGGGTCTGAAGAAATGCTGTAATAATTGCACCTTTTGTTTTGTGGCTCAAATGCCAGAAGGAATGCGTCCAACCCTTTATGATAAAGATGATGATTACCGCTTATCTCTCACTCAAGGGAGTTTTATAACCTTATCGAATTTAAGTGAGGAAGACTTATCGCGAATTATCGCTTTGCATCTTAGTCCAATGTATATTTCAGTCCATGCCTGGAACCCGGAAGTGCGTTCTCGACTTATGAAAAATCCACAAGCGGGAAAGTTACCCGAGCAAATTCGACGCTTTGCCGAGGCTGGAATTGTGGTACATGCCCAGATCGTCTTGATTCCTGAGCACAACGATGGAGACGTATTGAAAGAAACGATCGAACGGTTAGGGGAGCTCTATCCGTCGGTACAATCAATAGCAGTTGTACCCGTGGGATTAACTCGCTACCGTGAGAAGCTTACCCCCCTGCGTGGATTCACGGCAGATGAAGCACGTCTGATTCTAGATCAAGGGGAGAGGTGGCAGAAAGACTTTTTTACCCAGACAGGTCGGCACCTGGTGTATTTTGCGGATGAATTTTATGTTTTGGCCGGAAGAGAGTTTCCAGTCTCAGCTGTATACGATGATTTTCCACAATTAGAAAACGGCGTAGGTATGGCGCGAAAGTTTATCACTGAGATTGAATCCAATTGGGACCGATTACCGCTTCAGGTTTCAGAACGCTGTGTACATATCATAACCGGAACAGCAGCCCAAGAAGTCTTTGAATTGTGGCGGAAGCGTTTGATGGATCGCATAATTGGGTTAAGGCTTACGATACATGTGATACATAATGATCTTTTTGGATTAACTGTTACTGCTGCAGGATTGTTGACGGCACAGGATATCGCCCGGCAATTAGGAGATTTACAAGGTGAGGAGTTTCTTATTCCGCGTACAATGCTTAAGGCGGATGAAGATATCTTTCTTGATGATCTAAGTGTGGAGTGGTTAGAGCAGAAGGTTAATGGCAAAGCGAGTATTGTTGAAAACGATGGCCTTGCGTTTTTAGAGCATGTGCTCGGAAATTCTTTGGAGGTGGAACGCTTTGAGTAAACCTATTGTAGCAATAGTAGGCCGGCCGAATGTCGGAAAATCTACATTATTCAACCGCATTGCAGGTGGATTGGTAGCTATTGTGGAAAATATGCCTGGAGTGACAAGGGATCGTCTTTATCGTGATGCGGAATGGCTGGGGCGAAAGTTTGCCTTGGTCGATACAGGGGGAATTGAATTTAAAGACGAAGGGACTCCCATTTCTTCTCAAATGAGAAGACAGGCAGAGATTGCCATGGAGGAAGCGGACGTTATTATATTCATTGTAGATGCCCAAATATCTCCTACTCCAGATGACGACTTAATTGCGAGGACCTTACGACGCTCTGGAAAACCAATCTTGCTCGCTGCGAATAAAGTCGAAGATTTTGCAAAAGTAGAAGGTCAGTTATATGACTTCTTAAGCTTAGGGTTAGGGGAAGCAATTCCTATTTCCGCAGTTCATGGCATGAATACGGGAGATTTACTTGACTTGGTAATTTCAAACTTACCGAAGGATGACGAAGAAGAATACGATCCGGATGTAATCCGTATTTCCGTGATTGGACGACCAAATGTCGGAAAATCCTCCTTAGTCAATACGTTACTGGGAAAAGAGCGGGTCATTGTCAGTAGCATTCCAGGGACCACCCGAGATGCTATTGATACTCCGTTTGAATTCGAAGGGAAGCATTACATACTTATTGATACGGCCGGAATGCGTCGTAAATCACGTATAGATGAGCTAACAGAGCAATATAGTGTTGTTCGTTCTCTTCGCGCAGTTGATCGCTCAGATGCGATCCTCATGCTTATCGATGCCATAGATGGCGTCACGGAACAAGATAAAAAGATCGCTGGATATGCCCATGAAGCGGGTAAAGCCATTATTTTGGTCGTCAACAAATGGGACCTTGTCGAAAAGAATGAGAAGACCATTAACAAATTTGAAAAGACGATTCGCGAAGAATTAGGGTTTATGCAGTATGCGCCGACAATGTTTATTTCTGCTAAAACCGGACAACGGGTTAATAAAATTCTGGAGCTTGTAGATTTCGTGGTGGAGCAAAATTCAACTCGCGTGACGACGGCTACTTTGAACACCTTACTGAGAGAATGGGTTCATCTCAATCCTCCCCCGTCAGATAAGGGGCGGCGATTAAAGGTCCGCTACCTAACTCAGGTGGGAGTTAAGCCGCCGACGTTTGTTTTCTTTGTGAATGATCCGGAACTTATGCATTTTTCATATAAGCGATATTTGGAGAATCAGATGCGGAAGCACTTTGGGTTTGAGGGTACTCCGATTCGAATGGTAGTTCGTCAAAAAGATGAAGAGAAGGAGTAGGTCATGCAACGTTACCTTATTTTTATCTTGGCGTATTGCTTGGGTGCCATTCCTTTTGCGTACTTAGCAGGCCTTCTCAAAGGAATTGACGTACGTCATCATGGTAGTGGGAATATCGGCACCACAAATGCCTTTCGCCTTCTAGGAGTTAAACTAGGGATCATGGTGCTTCTAGGAGATTTCTTGAAAGGAGCGTTGTCTGCCTTCCTTGGTTTATGGGCTTTTGGGCCTTGGGGAGGTATAATTGGCGGGTTACTAGCGATGGCGAGTCATAGCTGGAATCCGCTTTTTGGCTTTCGGCCCAGTGGAAAAGGTGTTGCAGCAGGGTTCGGAATTATCACGGTATTAATGCCGAAAGTCACATTGATTGCAGTCTTGGTATTCCTGGCAGTTGTGTGGCTTACACGATATGTTTCCATGGGTTCGGTTGCTGGTGCGCTCACGGTTTTAATCACTGTCTTTGTTTTTCCAGAACCGTTTGCCTATCGCGTTTTTGGAGTGGTCGCATTCTTAGCAGTCCTAGTTCTTCATCGGGCCAATTTTCAACGTGTTCGAAAAGGAACAGAACATCGATTTGGAGATAAGAAATAATCGAAGTCCGAGGTCCGAGGCACGAGGTCCGAAAGACCGAAGACCGAAGAGCAAAAAACGAGGTTCGAGGTCTGATGCGCGAAGTTCGAAGACCAAAGACTAAAAGACCAAGCGAGAGGTCCGAGGTTCGAGGCGACGAGGTCCTAGGAACCGAAGACCAAAGTCTGAGGTCTGAGGCTCGAATGCCGAGGTTCTAGGTCTAGAATATAAGTCCTCAGTATAAAAATAAGTATAAGACAAGTATAAGTACAACTATAAGAATAAGTATAAGTTTATAGGTTTGAGGCGAGAGGTTCGATGTTGTAAATCGAGCATCGAGCCTCGCACCTCGCACAAAGGAGGAAAAAAATGTGTAACGTAGCGGTTTATGGGGCTGGGAGCTGGGGAAGTGCTTTAGCAATCCTTTTAGCGAAAGCTGGCCATCAGGTTGCGCTTATAGGTCGTCATGCGGATGAAATGGAACACATGAGGAAATACCGTAAAAATGAGCGTTATTTGCCGGGCGTTGTTTTACCTCTAGGACTTTTACCCACAACGGATCTCGCCCTTCTAAATGCGGATCTGGTTGTTTTCAGTGTACCATCTCATAGTGTTCGGGAGGCTGCTCGGTTGGCAAAGCCATACCTAAGGAAGGGGTGTATTGTTGTCAATACGGCCAAGGGGATGGAAGAAGGAACACACCTCCGCCTCTCCCAAGTATTGACTGAAGAACTTCCCCAAAACCCTGTTGCCGTTTTGTCCGGCCCTAGCCATGCAGAAGAGGTAGGAAGGGATATGCCGACAACCGTCGTGGTTGCCTCGGATGTAGGAACTGCAGAAAAGGTTCAAGACATGATGATGACACCGAAATTTAGAGTCTATACTAATCCAGATGTCATCGGAGTTGAACTTGGTGGGGCTTTAAAAAATGTCATTGCTTTATGCACCGGTATTGCTGAGGGGTTAGGGTTTGGAGACAATACAAAAGCGGCCTTAATGACTAGGGGATTAGCGGAGATTGCACGTTTAGGAGTGGCTTTGGGAGGAAATCCATTAACCTTTGCCGGATTATCAGGTGTCGGTGACCTTATTGTTACTTGTACCAGTCTTCATAGTCGTAATCGTCGGGCTGGTGTCGCTCTTGGTCAGGGTAAGCCATTAGAAACAGTGCTTAAAGAGGTGGGGATGGTAGTAGAAGGGGTAAGGGCTACTCGTATAGCCTATCACCTTGGGATTGAGAAAAATATTCTTATGCCCATCACCGAACAAGCTTATAAAGTTTTATTTGAAAGTACTGATCCAAAAATTGCAGTAGCAGACTTGATGTTGCGAGGAAAATGCCATGAACTTGAAGAAGTTGTGGAGATGAGCTGGCTAAAATAACATACATATTTTCAGGTTAAGTTACATAGACGTAGATTAGGTTATTTGAAAACCTTTTCTGCGTTTTTTGTGTTTTAATTTCAACCATCTTTGCTTAAGTCATGGCGGTTCACTAACCTCGAACATCTTTGGTGAGTCGTGGCTATAGGGACACTTGGCCATTATGGTCATCGCCTGGAAAGCTTGGCACTAGCCAAGTTTTCTATACATAGTCATATTTGCCCCAAACAGACAATATACTTATACTGCTTTAATGTGCTAGTCCAGCGATTGGGAATCCACGTGTTACAGGGAGGTGGAAGGGGAGATAAGGTGGAGGCCCTTCCCCAAATTTTGGGACAGCACTCAAAAGGGAGGGAAATTGTAAATGGAAAAAGTAGACATTTTTAGGGATATCGCAGAACGAACAGGGGGCGATATCTACCTCGGTGTCGTTGGGCCAGTCCGAACAGGAAAGTCCACCTTTATCAAACGATTCATGGACCTACTAGTCCTGCCCAACATCCAAGATGCATTTGAGCGGGAACGGGCCAAAGATGAGCTTCCTCAAAGTGGGACCGGGAGAACGATTACGACGACGGAACCTAAGTTTATTCCATCGGAATCTGTAGAAATCGTGGTAAAAGACTCAATTCATATGAATGTTCGGTTGGTTGACTGTGTAGGGTACAGTGTGGAGGGTGCTTTAGGGTACGAAGCAGAAGATGGCGAAGAGCCACGCATGATGAAAACATCATGGAGTGACGAACCTATGTCATTCCAGGACGCTGCAGAAATGGGTACCCGAAAGGTCATTACCGATCATGCTACGATTGGTGTTGTGGTAACCACCGATGGCTCGATTACAGAAATTCCGAGGGAAGCTTACCTAGATGCTGAAGAGCGGGTAATTTCTGAGCTTCGACAACTAGGAAAACCATTTGTGGTGATATTAAATACGACCCGTCCTTATGCTGATAACACGCAGGAATTAAGCCGTTCTCTTGAGGAAAGGTATGGAATACCCGTTATTGCAGTAAATTGCCTTGAAATGAAGCAGGAAGATATCACGCAAATTCTTGAAGAAGTATTGTATGAGTTCCCCGTCGCTGAGGTTAATATTGATCTGCCAAAATGGGTTGAGGAACTAGACCCCATTCATCCAGTTAGAGCTGCTTTTGAGGATACAGTGCGAAAAGCAATTGACGGTGTAAGGCGCTTGAGAGACATTGATCAGGCCTTAGATGCTTTAGTGGAATGCCAATATGCCCAAGATGTCCTTCTCAAAGAGATGAACCTAGGTACCGGTATAGCTAATGTGGAAATCACCGCCATCGATGGGCTCTTTAAAACCGTCCTTCAGGATTTCACTGGGATTGAAATTGAAGGAGATCATTCCTTGCTTCGTTTAGTCTTAGATTATAGCAAAGGCAAGAGGGAATGGGATAAACTATCAGAGGCCATTGAGGAAGTCCGTGTTAACGGCTATGGGGTGGTCACGCCTCAACTAGAAGAAATGTTCCTTGATGAGCCTGAACTTGTGAAGCAAGGCGGACATTATGGTATCAAACTCAAAGCGAGCGCTCCGTCACTTCATATTATAAGAGCGGATGTCACAACAGAAATTACTCCTTTGATCGGGACGGAAAAGCAAGCAGAAGAACTCGTGAAGTATATGCTGGATGAGTTTGAAAGTGATCCAAAGAAGGTCTGGGAATCGAATATCTTCGGTAAATCATTACATGACTTAGTTCGTGAAGGAATCCAAAATAAACTATATCGAATGCCACAAAATGCCCAAAATAAGCTACAAGACACCTTGCAGCGTATTGTCAATGATGGTAGCGGAGGTCTCATCTGCATCATTATTTAACTAAACTTTCAGGTTATAGATGTCAGAAAATCCAGAGGAAATCTTTTCTCATACTAGTCAGACTAAGGCAACCGCCTGCGCCTATGGCTTTTAAGCTAAGCTAACCCGTGCGAAGACAGTGTCTGCAAGAAGGACTAATACGTGCGAAGACAGTGTCTTCGTGGGTGCCAGCCAAGTTTTCTAAAGAACGTATGGAATGCTGCACAGTGTGCAGTATCCAGCGTTCTTCTCTGTTATATATCTATGTTACCAGCCAAATAGATAGTAGGTAGCGCATCCTGAGCTTCTTGCAAAACTCATACAAGTTAACATATAATATATCTAAAAGAATAATAAGTTAGGATGGAAGAAGAGTTAGGAGCGATTTAGTGAGTGGCAAGACAAATGATTTTTTGATTGTCAGTAAAAGTATTTTACCTGAAGCTATTTTAAAAACTGCGAAGGTAAAAGAACTTCTTGTTCAGGAAGATCTCTATACGATTAATGATGCCGTAGAGCGTGTAGGACTTAGCCGAAGCGCCTATTATAAATATAAGGATGGTGTGTTCCCGTTTTACGAGGCCAGCCATGAGAGGATCATTACAATTTCCTTAATTTTAGAGAACAAAGCAGGAGTGCTCTCTCACGTTCTTAACTTCATTGCCTCGGTTAAAGGTAACGTCCTCACAATTAATCAAGGGATTCCCTTGCAAGGAGTTGCAAATGTCTCGATTTCCATTGAAACTGCTGGAATGGCAGATACCCCAGAGAACCTTTTGGCTGGACTTGGGGAGATCGTTGGAGTAAGAAAGATTGAAGTTATTGGTCAAACTTAGGGTTGCGATTTTAAATCAAATATGGTATCCTTTAAAAGCCTTCACAAGAGGGCATTTAAGTCGGGGCGTGGCTCAGCTTGGTAGAGCGCTACCTTGGGGTGGTAGAGGTCGCATGTTCAAATCATGTCGCTCCGACCAGTAAAATCAACGGTCCTGGGGTTTTTAGGTAAGGTTGCTAAAATAGCGAATGCTCAACAAATGCTCAACAAAAAATAGACCACATAAATGGTCTATTTTAGTATACGTTCTGCTTGTTTATTACTTACATTCTTCTTGCTGGAGATCAATAATTTTTTTGTTAATTTCCTTTTTCTTTTCAACACCGAGATGTTGATATATTTCTTTCAAAACCTTAATATCGTGTCCAAGGCGCTCGGCTGATAAATGATCTGGTACATCATTTTCGTAAAGCCAAGTCGCGTGATAATGCCGAAGAAAGTGCAAACGAGTCTTCGGTATTTTTTTATTCTTTACGAGCTTAGCAATATAACTTGTGTAACTATCGGGGCGCATTGGGAACATCAACTGATCGTTCTTGTCTTTCTTATCTGTTATCTCGATCACTTTTCGTTCTTTTTTTCTGAGAGCGAATCCATCTCTAATGGTCACTTTTAAGAGATCCATCAGGTACGGTGGAGCCGCAACGTCTCGAAGTCCATTCTCAGACTTTGTGGTTTTAATCTGATATTGGCCTTGATCATTGATTACATAGGCCTCGTCAATTTTTATAATATTGTTGTCAAAGTCCAGGTCGTTTGGCCTAAGCGCAAAGATCTCTTCCCGTCTTAACCCGCACCATCCCGCCAGGAGAATGATCGGCTCGTCTCGTGTTCCTCGTACCGATTTATGGATTGCCCTGAATTTTTCAGGAGTTGGAACATCAGAGTAATCAACCTTATCCTCTTTCGGGAGCTTAATTTCCTTCATTGGGCTTTTGTGCTTCAGTGCATCGTGTAGAATTGGCCTGAGACAAGATAGAATCCTCCTGGCGCTGGTTGAGGATTGTGTTTCCAGTAATACGTTTAGGAATTTTTTAATGTGTATTTCCTTTAAATCCTTAAATTTCATTTGCTTAAAAAATGGCCGGTAATGGTTTTTTAGATAGCCTAAGTACAAAACATATGTGCTTGGGCTATAACTATTTTTATGGATTTCTAACCAATTCTTAATCCACTCCGCTACCCGAATGTTATTGACGTGCGTCAAAGACCCATCCGCTAACTCTTGCTCGATCTCCCTGGCGGCCGCCTTGCATTCCTTCATGGTAGGCTTGGTTACACACCTTGGAGGTAACTGTTTGCCATCAACATCACGACCTACGTGTATTCTTGCTTGGTACGTCCCGTTGGGGCGTTTAGTTATGCTTGCCATTTACACTATCCCCAATCAGTATTTTATTAATCTGTACAAACTCATGAGCCGCTATCTTGGCCTCCTTTAGCGTTTTTCTAGTTGGTATTTCGTTATCAGTTTTCCTTCGGTATTTACCCCTGCGCATATCGTAACCTGATAGGATCCGTTGGAGCATTTCCTAGAACTTGTCACTATTATCTCACCTCCGAAATATATCGTATTGCCTTACCTAGGATAACTACCTCCTTTTTGTCATTTTTAGTAAATGTACGATCTGGATGGTTTGGGTTTTCGGATCGTAAAGTAATCTTACCATCGGCCTTGTAGAATCTTTTTAAAGTAGCGTCTTGACCATCGATCAGGACAACAGCAATTTCTCCATTCTCCACTTCTTTCTGTTGACGTATAAATACTAGATCGCCGTCTAAGATTCTTGCGCCAATCATACTATCCCCTTTTACTCTTAGACAAAAGTGAACATCTATTTTTGCAGGTACATACTCAAAACCCTCGATATTCTCTTGCGCGAGAATCGGCACTCCGGCTGCAATAGCGCCAACGATAGGCACTTTCTTGTATTCATCCTTATATTCTGGGTATTTTCCAATCCCCTCAGTACCCATAAGCCATCCTGGATTAACTCCATATTTGTTAGCAATAGAGTCAATTGTGGGTATCTTAGGCGCATTGTCGCCAGTTGTGTATCTGGAGATAGCAGAGGGGCTCAGATGGAGAAATTCTGCAAGGCTGTAAGTTGTATCGTTGTTATCTCTCATTGACTCTGCAAGCCTTTCCCCAAATAAATCCTTGTTAAAGTATTTGCTCATTACAACTTTCCCCTTTTGATATTTTAATAATGTTATTATATTTCTTAACGTAGAGAAATGCAACACATCTATACAAAAAGTTATCAATATTATTGCGAAACTCATTGACAGTTTTTTGACAGAATGCTATTCTTAAATTGCTGAGAAACGCAATAAATAAATGGAGGTGTATGAATATGGCGAAACGCAGAAAGTACCCTGTTCTTAATTCTTTAAAAGGTCGAATTACGGAGCAGGGTACTTCTTATCGAAAACTAGCCGACGGTATCGGTATTGCTGTGAATACATTGTCGGACAAGATCAATGGCTTTTATGCAATGAGTATTCCAGAGGCTGAGGCTATTGCAGAGTTTTTGGAGATATCGCCAAGGGACCTGGATAAATATTTTTTTCCCTCGATGTTGAGAAACTCAGCATAGTTTGCTTGGCTTGTGAAAAAGTTGGTTATGGGAGGGAGGTGAAAAAGCACATATGAAAGAGCAAAAAGAAAAAGTGTAACGCAAAACGAAGTGGAAGCGTCGTTTTAACATTGCACTAATCACAACCTTAATAGCTGCAAACCTATATATCGTAGCTTACACGATAGCGATGAATCGCTCCACAAGAGCACTTAATCAACAAATGTCCGAAGTTAATCAGCGATGGTCTAACGTCATTGATCGACTTCAGGAACGCTTGGACGCTCAGGAATAAGGGGTTCGATAGATTTCATCAGAACATCAAATTTATTTTCTAGGTCTTTTTGTTTCTGATCGAGCATTAATCGTTCCCTTTCAATACTTACTAACTGTTCTGTTAACTCAATTTGATGTTTCGAGTCAGTCTGCAACTCTTGGTCTTGAGTGTTTTGCTGGATACTGTTCATGTAGTTAATATGATACTGCACAATAATTGGCAAAAATGCGAGAAGGATCATTAATAACTGATACCAAGTTACATTGTGTTCTTCGAGTGACGCAGTGGATTCGACTGTGATGCCGGCAGGGAGATCAGAAGACGCGTCAAGGTTACCCTCTAATTCGTTAGTAAATTCGTTCAACGAGGAATTAATTTCTCTTGGGATTAAAGTTCCAAAAAATTCAGGGTTATTAATTTGACTCAGAATAGATTGCCATTCAAACGTTTTCTGAACAAGAACTTCGGAGATGAGATTATGGTTAATGAGTTCTCGAGAGCAAGCAATTGATTCTGCAAGTTGACGGGCGGGGTTCTGAAATAATGTGGATAGATCTAAGGGAACAGTATGAGATATGTCCAAAAAGTCAAATTGTTGCTGATACTCCTTTATCCAGTTAGTGCTTTTGTAAAAGTCATTAAAGAAATCTTGGTTCTCCATAAGTGGAGCGTACAACGAATTCAGTTGCTCATGTACACGGCGAGTCAGTTCAAATACATCACTAATAGTTTTCGCCTCCTTCCTAATCGACATTGTTAGTCTAGACAACTTACCATTTCGACACAAGTGAGGTTATTCCTGTAAATTTATTACGAAAGTGAGGTTGATAAATTGCTCAGAAAAATCCTCGAATCAAAACTAGGTCCCATAACAACCGCTCAATTCGCCGAGGTCATAGACCTAGCCACTACGGACATAAAAATTAACCGCCTCAGCTTCGGCAAGCGGACAAGCTTTAGTGAAGCGGTTGAGATCGCGGCTAAATGCTTTGTTGCTCTTGGCCGCGGGAAGGTAGCTTAAATGAGGGGGAGCTAAATGGATAACTTAATGGAGGATATTGAGCAAGAAATCGAGCTTGCAAAAATGATGGCTGCAGATATTGATAAGGCCTATAAAAAATATGCCAAAGCAGCATTGCAAGCACAGCAGGACCGTCTTGAAAAAATCAGATCCGAAAAGTACAAAGGCTGTTTCACCTTCGAAGAATTGCAGATGGCATACGGATATGGCGAAATTACCATAGACGAATACGACGAGGGGAGAGATTTTTTTGCAACGATGCAAACTCGGGAATCGCAGTTATCACTCATCGAAAAACACCGGAAGAACCTGAAACAAATCAGGGACAATTGGAAGGGCACAGTGATTGAACTGCAAAGGGAGTTAGATGAGTTGAACGGTAAGCAAAAGGAAAGGCCTCTTACAGCGTTCGAGCGGCTTGAGCAAGAAAGGCGAACAGATAGATTGGAATCACTCGCCTTACGCGAAGCCTTGGGTGCCGTTGGAAAGTGAGGTGAGATCATGTCGTACACGATAATCCAGAAGCGCGGTTATGTCGAGCTCAGGATTGACGGAAAGTTTGCTGGGAGCTTTGACTCTGAGGAAGAGGCTAAGGCAGAAGTAGACGCAGCGTGAAAATCTTTATGAGGAAGGGGAAAGACCTTGAAAAAAATCCCGAATGAAGAACGGACTCTAAGAATGATAAGCGAATTCGAGGGCGGACCAAGTCACATTTACCTAGGAACGCGTCCATCTGATCATGGCGATGAAGGCAAGCGTATAGCCCTATATGCATATAGGTTTCAGCCAGCAGTGCACAGGATGCTCAGCGAATTGAAACTCATACTAACCCTAGAAGCCATTTCGTGGGAAAAGAAGAGTTTGTTTAATCCCTGTGAGGAATGCGATGAGTGTGAAGCGGACACTTGTTTCAGACCGATTGAGGATGTCGGCACGAAAGGATCCGGAATGCAAATAGTCGAGACCCTAGAGGGATGGTTTATAGACTTAGGAAAATGCAAGCCTTTGATTATTGAACGTCCTATTGTTAACGTATTCGCCACGGAAATGGAGAAGCAGCTCAGGGCGAATGAGTATAAGGGCGGATGGAACTCAAGTTCATCAACATTCTTGATCGACAACCTTCTTAGTAATGCAGGAAAACTCAGGGGAGCAATAAACCGGAAAGATCCCCAAGAAGTAATAATCAGACGTGCTGCCAACATCGCAAACTTCGCTATGATGCTAGCTGAAAACGAAGGGAAACTGAAATAAATGAACATTAAAACAATTAATCTAGCCAAGGAAGGTACACTCATGCCGTGCGCTCCTAACGTATGTCAAGAATGCGCCGTTGATCATGCTCCGGAAATGCCACACAACCAGCAAAGCCTTTACTATCAATACAAGTTTTACCAACAGCACGGACGCTGGCCGACCTGGGAAGATGCTCTGGCGCATTGTGCACCTGAGATGCAGGATGCGTGGAAAGAAGCTCTCAGAAAACGAGAAGTCATGATATAGGGAGGCTGACCTATGGATTACAAGAAACTCACCGAAGACTTAATTAAAGCTAGGCTGGCCGCAGAGAAAGCGGCCGAGGGCGAAGATGGGGGATCGGCAAATCTTGACACGTTAACAATAAGCTTGAAGCGGGCAAGAGAGGTAAAGGTTGTGAATGCTGCAATGTCAGCTGACCTTATTGCCGCTAAAATTGATTGGCTGGGACCTAGGTTCTTTATTTATCCCCCAGAATGTGGCCAAGGAAATTCTAGAGTTAGGGCAATTGAAGCAATGGAAAAGGTGATGAAAGAAGCAGGATATGATGTTTTGATGTATTACCGGGTTGATTAGGAAGGGAGAGTAACCATGGTACTAAAACAAGCGTTACCACTTCAGTGTGTATGAGGACAAGCAGTGCGTCTTCCCGATGCTCAAGTCAAAGTAAAGTGTTCGTGTGGAGCGGTTTGGGAATGTGGACCTGAGGGCTATTGGTACACAGAAACCAACAGATCTCTATTTAGCCAAATTTTCACAGAGTCAACGCCTATAGCCAAGTCAAGTCGTTATGAAAAATACATGGAGCGACGAAACAAGAGCAAGAGAAAAAAGGGAGGTCGAAGATGCTAAAAAAGATCCAAAAAGCTATTTGCAAGCGGCTGCTCAAAATCGACTGGGTCAAGCTTGAAATCGAAGCATACCGTCTGTTGCAAGATAAGAAACGGTATCACGAACACTGGGCGCGACTAATGCACAGTGGTGGAGCGGTTCGAGATGGTGAGCCTGTTGAGACTCACAAAACGCTCGTAACCGTGTGCGATAGTGAGGTAGTCGTGGAATACATGGACGGTCGCATAGTCGGGCAGAGGCATGTTGCTCCATTATTTATAGACACAACAAATTGGGGAGTGGATAGAGATACGAAAGATATTAAGCGTCATGGCACTGATACTGATTGCAGCAATGTTAGCGGAACCGAGAAGTGTGATTAATCGTGGGGAGTATGGCGTGTGGGAAGTGGAGGTCTGGATTAAAGAGTAAGGTAGGGATTGCATTGGATCGTAGATCTTGGTTTATCGATTTCGCCAGAATAGCGGGCAGAAAAAATCTATACAAGTATTTCGTTAGTGTTATTAAAAGTATTCTCAGTTGTAACTACGATCAGGTTAGGGAAGAAGCCGAGATATTTAATGCCCTAGATTCCCTGAATGAAGCATTAGCTCAAGACTCGTTACCCTGGGATGTTACGGACGCGAAAAAGGCCTCTGCGCCAACAGAAGCCGAAGAAAAAAAGTATTACCTTGATTGTATCATAACTGTTACAGGAATTGAATCCTTGATGGGATGTGGAATGAAATGATAAAAATCTTAAACATGGTTGAATGTGCTTATTGTGGCAAAGAAAAGCCACCAAAGGACATGAAAATAGGAACTTCATTCACTCTGCTGCGTAAGTGGAGCCCGAAAAAAAAGAGGTATCAAAACTTCGCAGCCAAGCAGAAAAAATGGTATTGCCGGGATGGCTGCCATCCGGATGATAGGCATGGTGAAACAGATGAGTATATATTACGTTTATCACTGCGATAACTGCCAGGTAAAGTTTGCGGTAGATCAGGACTTTGAAGATCATGCGGTTGTAGATTGCCCATTATGTCACGATGATCAATATTTAACCGATGCCGGGGAAGCGATGGATGAGACTGAAATATGGGTACCGGTAAGCAATAAATTACCGGAAGAATACACACTGGTGCTAGTCTGGGATGGAAATGGCACATTTAGAGCGGAGTATGTAAATGGTAATTGGCATGGTGTTCCTGATAATACTGGATTTATAACCGAATCAATAACTCATTGGCAGCCATTGCCTAAACCACCTGGTTTGGAGGCTGACGTCTAATGAAGATTCGGGTTAGTTACTCAGAACTAGTTAGCGGCCCAGGCTTTAACAACCGTCGAGCAGAGGCAGAGCTTGAAGTCACAGTTGAAAATGCTGCTGCTCTCGATAGCACCTATCAAAAGGCCTGGGAGCGGGTTAAGGGCGAGGTCAGACAAGCCCTTAATAAGGACAATGATGAAGATATACCGTTTTAAGAGGTGAGAATGATGAAACATCTACTTTGGCAAATGTTTGCCCGTAAGCGAAAAATCTGCATGGATTGCCGCCATACGACCTATAGCCCAGTGGTTATTCATCTTAGGATCGGGTTGATTGATCACTGGAAAGAGGAGCATTGCCCGGATTGCGGGAGCGTACTTTTGACTGCTGTTTAATTACTTAACAAGCAATCTTTTAAGTAACGATGAGAACTCTGATGTATCTGTGTCGACCTCGAGGAGAGTATCATCCTCGGTATTGTCTGGATACATCACAAAGGTAAGTTTTCCAGGTTCTGATTCAAAGATTTCCAGTACATTTTTATCATTAACTATTTCAATCTTTAGTTTGCCAGGCATTCAGGCACATCCCCTCGGAGACCAAAGTTATTCTAGATCAATTCGTTCGCGGGTTGACCAACCCAACATGTCATAAAAAATTCAGTAGCCAATTGCAGCTTCCAAAAGGTTAAAGCCCCCAAGTATATAGGCAATAGTGGACATCCATCCTGTGACATATCCCATCGCCACCAAGCCGAATAAAACCAAACTAATAACAGCACGTATACCTCTGTCTAGGACACCTAGATTTCTTTTAAACTCAAGTCTCACAATGCATCCCTCCGAATCAATAAAGATAATCTTTTAATCTTTCCCCAAAAATATCAGGGTATTCCCTACAATGAGATTTTAGAAAAGGAGATCAATCATGCCATCAAAAGCAATTGAAAAGTTAAGGACTGAAATGGCTCAGAATACAGCTAACTCGTACATTCAAGTTGTGGGTGGATTCCTACTGCAGCATTTGGAATCACATCCTCAGGATGCCGAGAAGATCCTAGTTACTGACAAGACGATTGCCAAAAGTCTTGATGAAATGCGGAAGGCTGCTGGGAAGAAAAAGGTTGGGAGTTGCGCTGTGCTTACTGATCAGGAAGGGTTCTTGGTTGTACTAAAGTATTTCAACATCAAAGGTGAACCGGCCGCTCCGGTCAATACTAATGTTCCTACTCCGGTACCGGAACTCACAAAACCAACAATTGACTTTGATGTTCGACTGGAAGATTTGCTGTAGGGAGGCGGAACGATGCTTATTAAAAAAGAGTTGGAGCAAATCGTTGTTCAAAAATGTCCTGATCTGCCTACGAAGGACAAGGAATATAGCGTTTATGTCGCTGCGGTGCAGGTTCTAAATCTTACAAAATCAGGAAAGATGCTCGTCATCGATGTCTTTGAAAGGGCCGGTTCGTCCTTAAGGATGCGCTTTTTCTCAGACGGCGTAAACTTCCTGTTATGTAAAGAGTGGCCGGCAAAAGATTGGATTAAACAGATACCGAGCGGTCTGCTTTTTAATAATTATTTTATCAAACCTACTGACATCGATGCATCAGAAAAAGACATTAAACGTGCACACAAAATTTTAGAAAGCGGTCAAAGATCCTGGTCCTACCTATGCGGAATAAAAAGCGAAATGGATTCCTTCGTCAGCGGGATATACGAACGAAAGCAAGAGAAGGCAATGGATAGCAAGTATTCCAAGATGAAGTCACATTTCGAGATGTTCCCAGCTTATCCAAATGACCTGGCCGAATTTTGCGAAATGAATGTTTTTGGGTATACCTATATTTTCTTAAGCAAAATTCAGAAGAAAAAGGAAAGAGAAGCGGTATGCGGCCATTGCGGGCATGAATTTTCGGTAAGTAAATATGAAAAACCCGGGCAAAGCGGAATATGCCCGGGATGTAATATGAATGCCAGATATCGCGCCATGTGGATCAGCGGTCGCCGTGAAGACAAGGGAAAGATCTGTATCGCTCATAAAGTCCAAGGTCAGCTTCTGATCCGATGGGCAAATGTGACCCGAATGTTTAACGATACGAAATATAAATACTATTTTGACGACTATTACAGAAATCTTTATCTTCATTCTCCCAAGGGACCTATAATTTACGCTTATGACTATAAATCAATGATTAGTTGGGGAGAGAGATGGTTCCGTCAGAAGAACGGAATCGTTCATCATGGCAAATCGTTTGTTTATGCGAACAATCTCAGGGAGGTCTTTGGTGATACTTATTACCATGTTGACCTAGAAGCAGGATTGAAAAATGCTGGAAAATTATCATTTGCCTCATTGCTTAACAATCTTAAGGATATTCCTGCCGCTGAATACCTTTTCAAAATGGGGATGCCTGCTTTGGCGGCCGGTATACCGAAGTATGACCTAGGCAACAGTACGGGGTTTTCAAGGGTTCTTGGCGTCAGTAAGCAATATCTCCCCCTTTATAGAAAATTCAACGTTAGCCCCCTTGAACATAGAATCATAAAAGCGTCAAAATCCTGGGTAAGTGAATCCAGCTTTGAAAAGCTTCGCATATTGGCACCAGAGTCTACAGATTGTGATGATATTGTAGACATCCTTGAGACCATGTCTTTTGAACGCTTCGCGAACTACTTTTCAAAACAAAAGGAAGCCAATGGAAAAAAGCTCCAATATTCTTTAACGCTCTATAAGGATTATCTAAGTATGTCAGAATCATTAAAAGTGGATATGTCAAGAAAATCTGTACGTTTTCCTCGAAACATCAAAGAAGCGCATGACCTGATTCTGCCTCGTTTTAATCAGGTGAAGTTCCAGGTGGAAGACGTGAACTTCAAGCAGGCCGTGGAAAAACTCTATTCCGGGATGAAGGAGTACGCAAAGGGTGATTATTGCATCGTGTTTCCATCCTTGCGCAGCGAGCTTATTACAGAGGGGCAAACTCTAAACCACTGTGTCGGAAATGACAATTACTACAAAGGTCATATTGCCGGTACTAGAATGATATTTTTCGTCAGGATGGCATTGGAACCCGATAAGCCATACTTCACGATGGAAATTGATATGAGGGAATTGAAGATAATGCAACTGCATGGATTCAGCCATCGCTCCGCTCCTCCTGAAGTACGGAAGTTCGCTAATGAGTTCTTAAAAAAATTAAAACCGATTCATGAGGAAATTAGAGTTCGGGTCCCAGCATAACCAAGGAGGGGTAGTACATGAACGAGATCGCAATGCTAGATAAGAATCTGTCAGTGGATAGAACACCTGAACTGATTGCCGTGGAGATAAACAGTATTAAAGAACAGACCCGCAAAATGGTTTTATTCAATAGTATTGAGATAGGGCGCAGGTTAGCTGAAGCTAAATTACTAATTAAGCATGGCGAATGGGGAGAATGGCTCAGTAAATTTGTAGATTATTCTCAGCGAACAGCCAGTAACCTCATGGCAATTTTTGAACAATACGGTTCCAGTCAAATCACCTTTTTCTGTGACAACGCAAAATCGCAAGCGCTTGCCAATTTGAGTTATACCCAAGCGGTGGCGCTGCTCGGAATACCTCAAGGCGAGCGTGAGGCTTTCGTCCAGGAGCACGACCTAGACAATATGTCCACTAGGGAGCTACAGCAAGCAATCAAGGAGAAGCAAGAACTTGAAGCAAAGATAATGGAACTTGAAGTCGCCTGGGGCAAAGATAAAAATATTGCCGATAACTCGAAACGCATAGCGGAAGAAAAGACCGAGGAAGCCCGTAAGTTACTCGAGGAGAAGCAAAACGTTGAGTCAGATTTGCGTGTAACAGATAAAGTTCTTCGTGATACTCAAGCGGATGTCAAACGGCTTCAGGATGCCCTAGCGAAAGAGAAAGAAGAATCCAAGGATGAGATAGAACGGTTGGGATTGTCTATTAATGAGACCAAGAGGCTCCTATCTGAGGCCCAAACTTCAGGGAACAATGACGAAGTTGAACGTCTTTCTGAATCGCTCGTAAAAGCAGATAGCGAACTTGTTTTTGCACAACAGAAAATAGAGGAACTTGAGCGGCAACTGAAAGAAACACCGGTCGAGGTATCGGCCACTACTATCGTCGAGAAGGTACCCGAAGCGATTGAACAAGAACTTCAAAGGCTGAGAGAACGAACGAAGGAACTCGAGGCCAAGGGATCCCAACCGATCAACACCGCTCCAATCAAATTCAAACTTCATTTTGACGCTTTAGTAAAGGGATTTGGAGACCTATTGACTGTTCTGAATGAGATCGATGCTGATGATCGAGATAAGTACAAGAATGCGGTGGCGGGGCTGCTAGGTAAAATGTCAGAGCGGTTGTGATCTTACTGGTTAGAGGGAGATGGTTGGATGGCATGGATTGAATCAAATCAAGAGCTGGCAAGGCATCCAAAAGCTAAAAAGGCAGCTAGAATGTTAGGTATTTCGGTACCAGCTGTCGTTGGCCATCTCCATTTTCTTTGGTGGTGGTGCCTTGAATATGCTCAGGATGGAGACCTGTCTCAGTTTGATGACTCAGATATAGCGGATGCAGCAGGGTGGGAAGGTGAGGCAAAGCCATTTATTCAAGCCTTGATTGATTGTGGACCAGGTGAATCGTTTGGCTTCCTTGAGCAATCTGAAGACGGAGGGATTCTGATTCATGATTGGATGGATTACGCGGGGAGGCTTATCGAAAAGCGTCAAGCAAACACAAAGCGAATGAGGAATGCACGTGCTAAACATGTTCAACGCACGTGCAATGAACGTGCAGGGGCTACCGTACCCAACCCTACCGTACCCAACAGTACAGTACCTATTAACAACAACAACGCACGTGAGGAAATTGAGTTAACTGTGAACGATTCAGAGGAAAACGTGTCCAAAACAGCTGAAACTGCGAACGAATTAGGCAAAAACGTATCCAAAACTGGAGAAAGCCGCTCCATGGACATTGGTACACGAGCGGTCAATTGGGCGGAAAAAAATTGGGGGAGAATAATTTCCCCGGGAGAAGCTGAGGACATTATTGTTTGGTGTGATGAATTTTCATCCAGAGGAAGTCCTGATCCAGACGGAGTGGTCATCGAGGCTCTGAACGAATGTGATGCAGCCGGGCCAGACAAACGGAACAGAAAATACTTAAAAGGCATTCTTATCAAATGGCAAGAGACAGGTGTTCTGACAGTTGACCATGCCAAAGCCCGTAACGCTGAACATAAGATCAATAGCCAAAAAGTACACAAGCGAAATAAGGATCCTGGAGATAAGACTCCAGAACCCGGGAAGTACGATGCATTTTACCTGTGAAGCATGGCCGAATCCAAGTACGATCGTATACCGCTCAAGACGGTCAAAAATGTTGGGTTACTGAGGTAATTTCCGAAGATGTACGATTCTTAAGCCCGAAGGACGGTGGGAGCGGTAGCAATGAGGAAGGAAGCCCATATGGACGCGAAGTGAATTTGGATGATGAAATCCCTTTTTAGGATGGTGAACAGCATGGAGGATGAAATACCTTTCAAGTGTAAATGTCTTGATTGTAAAAGCTTGGGCAAGTGTAGATGGGCCATGGCTATAATGACCTGTTGCGGGTGCGAACAAATTTATAAAGAACGACCTGAATGTGGGGTGTGGTGAGCCTGGTGAATAAAGACCATCGCAAGAATGCTGAGGGATATAACGATTCGACCGCTTACGAGGCTATAAATCGGTGCAAGGATCCCAAGCGTCAACTTCAAGGCAAGCGGTCAAAGATCGTTGGTGAATACTTCGAAAATTTGATTACAGCAGCCTGCGATTATTACCGAGAACAAGACATTGCTCACATCGAAAAAACCCCTGAGCCCATGAAGGTACTCGAGGCAATTCCGAGACGTCCAGGTAAATTTATAGCCTGCTTCGAAAAGGCTGCACAACCGGACTATAAAGGCACACTCAAGGGTGGTCAAGCTATTGTCTTCGAGGCAAAGCACACGGACGCAGACCGAATTGAGCGGGGCCGCTTAACTCAGGATCAACTTGACGGGCTTGAAAAGCACCACGGTTTAGGAGCATTGGCCTTCGTGATCGTATCAGTCGGTTTACAACAATTCTATCGAATCCCCTGGGCCATCTGGCGTGACATGAAAGATATTTATGGTCGCAAATACATTAAGGTTGACGAGCTGGAAAACTACCGCATATTAGCCACTAATCAAATGATAAAGCTTCTGAGCGGGATTATTTAAATGAACCAGATTGAGTATTATCTTTGCCCTGTCTGTCGAAAGGCATGGGATACCCAAGAAGAAGCGATTGATTGCAGAAACCGACATCCGGCAATAAAAAAGCGATGGTTTGAATGCGAGATCTGTGGAGCCGGGTGGAATCCAGATGCCTATTGGGGAGAAAAAGGAGCTGCGGACCAAGCCAGAGCTTGCGAACAAGAACACTATAAAAAAAGAGAAGTTGAAGAGATCAGCAGAAAGATATTCTTTATGAGCGGCGGACGGCAAGGAAAGTATATAACCTAAATTCGCAAGCGCTTGCCAATTTGATTTTTATACAAAGGAGGATTAATTAATGTCAGATGAAATTAAAAGAAACTGTAATTCTTGCAAGTTTGGACTACTTTCCAGGTGTGATACGTTGAAGAATAATGAGGAATATCAAGTTATATTGAATTCTCCTAGAAACGATTTAAAGATGGATACTTATGAGCTTAAGGAGAATTTTATCTGTGATGGATATAAGTGTATGTATATTGAATATCCGATTGAAGTTTCCAAAATAAATCGAAAGACAGAGCTATATTGTCTTGAGAAAAGTAATATTGGTAAGTTTGTTAAGATAGCTCCCTGTGCGGAAGAACATGGAGGTAAAACATACTTAGGACTGTTTCTGGGCGATTTACCGTTGGATATTTCCGTATCTCATAATCCAGGCACCAAGGAATTAAATCTTAGTTATAGGGCAAATCCAGCCATATTTGTATTTGAACTCAATAAGATTGTTTTTGGTGCAGAAAGCTGGTGGGGAGTTATCGAAACTGAGGATGAACTAAAAGAAATAACTCAGGATGATATTGATAAAGTCTGGTACGTTAAGGCATTAAAAGCAATATCTAATTAACTGGAGGTAAAGGAGCATGAGAGCGATAACCCTATGGCAGCCCTGGTCCTCATTAATGACAGAAGGTCACAAGAAAAACGAAACACGGAGCTGGCCCACAAATGTAAGGGGACAGGTTGCAATCCATTCAGCGAAAAAGCCGTTTGCAGAGATAAAGCATCAAATCAATCCAAAATCCTTAGAAGTTATGTGCAGACTCTTATATCCTTACTCTCTGAACAACCTCCCATTAGGATATGTATTAGGGATAGGAAATCTTAAGGACTGCAAATTAATCAACGAGGAATTTCTAGAAAATTTAGATCCGACGGAGCGGTTGTTAGGTGATTATACTCCAGGGCGGTATGCATGGATATTCGAGGACGTAAAGCATTTTAAAACTCCTATTTTAGCCAAAGGTTCACAAGGATTTTGGAATTGGGAAGTACCTAATGGGATTGAGATAGCGTAATGGATTTCCGCAAAGAGCGTGAAGTTAAAAGAGTAAAGAAGCCTCATAAATGCTTTGGGTGCCGTGAAAAACTTCTGATAGGCTCAAATTGCTTTTATGTAATGGAAATATACGAGGGTAGTTTCCGGCCCCATTACCTTTGCGCGAAATGCAGAAATTATCTTGAGAAAAACCCTGAATTTACCAAACTAGGTTATCAGCAAGGAGATATTAAAGACGCTATCCTAGAAGACGAAGAGTGGAGGAAGGAACGTGAGCGATTCTTGTAATAGTCAGTTAACCGGATCCAGGTCACTCATAGTGCTTAACGGTCAATATTACGCTGGTGAAAATAAAGAGGAAAACAAGCTTGTCTTCCTTCCGGAACGGGCCAAGGCCGTAGCGATTGATGAGAGAAGGCTAAGGTTCATTGTCCAGTCAATTTATTACTGGTTCAGGAGCGGGGAGATAGAGCTAAATAGGCTAGAAATATTGAAGACTGGCGGTGTAAAAAATGTGTCTGTGTCGTAAATGCAAAGCGGGAATTTGCCAATGCAAGGATTGTGTAGAAGGATAAGTGTGGTTATGTACGAAAAGACGATTGCCGATGGATAAGGATCGGAGGGGACAAGTGTGCGAAAGTGTGGAGATAATTTCTGCTCCAAATCAGATGTTAAGGATACAATCGAATGTCGAAGATCAAAGGTCGAGAAGAACCCGAATTGGAAAGGTAATTGTTTTTTCATGAGTTTTGGCCAAGGGTGTAAAGAGTGCGGAGGAAAGACGGTCAGGGCGAGCGGCTGCATGCATTGTTTAGAATGTGGAGCTAGTAGCTGTGGATAAACTTGTGTGTAACTTGTGAATGCAATGTAGATAAAGTTAGGAGTGAAGTAGTTGCTAAGCCTTAGTACTTTACTCCAGCATGCTTATGAAAAAGTAGATGAACGTGATCAGGGTGTGTGTCTGCACCCTGGTTGCGGAAGCTCATATAAATTAGACCACCATCACATTGAATTTCGTAGTGAAGCAAAGGACAGAGTAGCATTCGTCGAGAACATCGTAACATTATGTCAGGCCCATCATCACGGAAAAGAAGGGCCTGACGAGTCAGTCTATTGGCGTGAGTACTGGAGGCAGTGGCAGTTAGAGAAATATCCTTACTATATGACCAAGGTTGAGCAGAACGAATTGGAGCGGCTTAGACTAAAACGCTTCACAGATAAGAGGGTAATTTCTAGACTTGACGAACTCGAAGAGAAGTGGAGGGAGTGGGAAGAGTGCAAGATTGCATTGTAATAATAGGTAACCCAGACGAGAGGTTACAAAGAGGACAAGTAATGGGCACAACTCAACGAATCTCCACTTTATGTGATGGCGACAAGCGCTCATTATATCAAGACCTTGGGGAATACAACCAAGATACCATAAAAGAGTTACAATTGAAGTATTTTATACACCTGTACCATATCGGAGACGAAGAAATTGTAAATACTGTCGGTAAAATCATGGAGCTCTGGGAAGAAAAGAAAAAGGTAATCATAGAGCTTTGGGATAAGATCAAAGAAGCACTTCAGCAACCAATCGAACCACTTAGTAAATCCTTTATGGCTGATTATCGACGGGCATGGCTGGAAAACCGCAACAACTATCGCAAACTCCACTCGTTACCTCTCAAGCGCAGACCAAGATGCCGATGGCGGCAGAGGGAGAGTCGGCGAGCGATGGAGGGGTTAAGTCCTCAAACCGTAACCCTTGATACTGATTTCGAGGAAGAAGGAAGGGAATAACGGTTTAACTATAAAGATATAAGGGGGTGAGGGCTTGGATGAAGCTGAAGTTGTGACTAAGGAAAAGAAAAAACGAGAGCGACCAGAGTGGTATAAAAAAACAATAAGACGTTTCCATTCTTACCGTGAAGATAAAATCTACCTGGATATTCTCGTTGCTCGGTATGAAGCACAATTTCCAAGCAATACGACTCAAATAAGTCTAAGCCCTGGGCGTTCCATCGGAAGTACTGGTGATCAGACAGGTTCTAACGCATCAAAGCGAATTCAACTCGAAAGGGAAATCGTTGAGCTAAGACTTAAACTAAAAGAGTTTGAAATTATTTTTAACTCCTTTGGGAAGGAGCAACAAAAACTTATCGGATTAAGGTATTTTGAGAGATACAAGAAAGATAAAGATTTGTATTACGAATTACACATGCCAAAGAGTACCTATCGACGGGTTAGGGATATGATTATTTTGGATGCTGCAGTAGCCTTCGGTTTTTGCGCTCGGGACCAGGTGAGTTTTGATGAGATGGCCGCTTGGTGGGAATAGCTCGGATTTTTGAACCTAATTTGGACCTAGTTTGGCGCTTTATTTGGTGAAATCTGTAGTACTATGATATAGAGAGAGCCGTCCGGGAAGGGGCGGCTTTTTGAGCAAAACGGATTAGACATGCTAAGAACAAGCTGTTTAAGTGCTTGATGGGTATTTGATCTATTTGTCACAAAAGGTTGAAGGGTAGAGAACAAGCTTAAAATAAGCCTTTTAAGGTATGGATAATGATGTGTCTAACGAAGGGAATAAGTGGTAAATTTTATAAACCCTTGTGGCGTGCGGAAAAGATCAAGGCCTCCTTGAAAAGGACAGCCTTGATCTTTCAGAAGAGTTTATTATTTTTTATTTCTCACTTGTTAGCTTTGGGGGAAAATGCTTTTTTGCCAAGCATTCTCCTTTTACCTTTAAACCATTTTGCTCAACACAATAATAATGAGCAATAGAACCATAAAGGATACCAAAGCTTTCAAGCGTCTCACCTCTTCGTTAATTACTTTGTCACATATTACTTTATTCTAAGAAATATCAATTTGTGATTTCCACGATAGATTTAGCAAGAATAAGTTCATAATTAACAGAGGCCTATTCAGCCCCTGTTAATGCCTTTCTAGCTAGCACATCACTTTTAAAGAAGATACGATCTCTAGGAAAAACTTTAATAGGAATAAGTTTATTTCGTTTAACCAGGTCATCAATATTTTGTCGCGTACATCCAAGGATCTTAACAGCTTCAGCTGTATTAATTATTTCTTCTGCCAGAAAATCAGAAAGCTCCTGTTTAGTTTCAAATTTGAGTTGGGACAAGTCATCACCTCCAAAGAAGCAAGATTAATGTTACGCAGCTGATCGTCAAGGCAAGAATGCTTATTGTTAGAGTAGCCCTTTGAATAGGTTTCATAATAAGCCTCCCAAAATTATTATTTTTGATTTATATTGTAGGAAAGTGGTAATATGATCTAAGAAGAAGTCTAGGGGGGAGAGGGCTATTTGCTAGCCCTCAGTGTGAAGATTAGGAGATTTATTAAGGCGATCACCAAGTTGGTTATTGCAGTAACCAGTTGGATTATGTCCTTGTTCTCCACCCCTTTTGGCTTCTTCTTTTTCATATTCACCACCTCCTTCTGATATAATAATACCATAGTACTATGCGAATGTCAAGTAATAATTTAATAAATATATCCATAATATCCATAATTTGTGGATATATTTTTATTTTCTTAAGGCGGTGAAAGTAGTGTCTAAGAGAACGAGAATTGAACCCGTGCTTTTTCAATGTCCGATTTGTAAAAAGAAATTCTTTTCTTATCTTGGGAGAGTCTGGTGTCCTGAGTGCTCGAAGGAGAAAGAGGAGAGCGTGGTCTTTAATGAGGGAGAAGAATTAAGAAGAATATCAGGACCATGTAATTAGTTATAAAGAAAGCCTAGGTGATCACACCTAGGCTAAAGCTGTTAAGAAAATAATAATCTCCGACAAGGTTTTGGCGGGCAGATCGGTTTTCGGGGCTTTCGTAGTTGACCGATAATTATTAGCAGTAAAATAATAATTATTATTAGTGCTACAAAAATCATATACTTCACCTCTTTATCTTAGATTCCCGTAAGAATGAGAGGTTTCTTGATATATACTATTCAGCATGTCCGTGAGATGTTCGTGGAGGGAGCATGATGAGGGAGAATAAAGGGATCAGCTAAAAAAAAGCCCAGGCATAAATACCTAGGCTGAAACAGTTATAGACCAATGGCGGCGATTAGTATTACCAGCAAAGATACAATTATTTGCGGTATCAGGAAAAGTAAACCTAAAACGCGTAAAAGCATATAGTTCACCTCTTCGTATTAAGTTACGATAGCTTATTCGGCATGTCCACTGTATGTTAGTCGTGATTGGATGATGCGAAGTAATCGGGGGATGCAGATATAAAAAAAGCAGCCGGTTAGGGCTGCTGAGTTAGGCTTGAATAAGCTTTTCTTTTAAACGTTCCTGTAATTCTTGAGAGAAATTCACGCCGGCTTCGTCACCTAAAACCTTGAGGTATTTTGGCACAGAAACATTGATGCGCATGGTTGTCATATCATTTGCCTTGCGGTATTTATCGAAGTCAATATCTACCCATGTCACTAATTCATTGGCTTCGTGTTCTGGCTCAACGCTGGAAGGTTCCGGAATATTTCTGCCATCGTCTTGTTCGGTGATACCCCAAAGCCCAATGGCATCACGAGCCATATAGATAGCCTCAGCGATATCTTTTCCCTGAGTGTTAATATCTAAATCAGGGACAGTTACGACGTAACCAGTCTTTGTAGGGGTGAGAATAATGGGGTATGCCTTAATCATTTCATTCACTCCTTATAAAAAGCCCCAGTGGAAACGTAAACGCGAGAAAATCCTCAGGCGCGATGAGTATATGTGTAGAGAGTGTAAGAGGTATGGCACACAAAAGAGCGGCTAGCAAAAATACTAAAGAGGTCAAAGAGGTGGGACGTAGGAAAGCGATAGTTTTTGTTTCAGCTAAAGTCTTCGATCTCTTTCTCAAGTAATACAACGAGGCAAAAATCCAGCCAAGCGTCGGATATTGACATTTCCATCAAGCAATGGCTATGATGAAAAGAAAACACAGATATTTTAGGAACTAAAAGGGGAGTTGGTTCAAATGCATTACACAGGAACGGTCTATAGACCACCTGGTGAGGCTAAAACCGTACTGTTACAAGTGACCGTCGGATGTTCCCATGACAGTTGTACATTTTGCAGCATGTATAAGGAAGTCCCATTTCGCATCGAGCCAATCGAGCAAATAGAGCTGGATTTGCGCGAGGTTCGTGACCTGCGCCCTGATGCGAACAGGGTCTACCTTGTCGGTGGTGATCCCTTTGTTTTAAGCTTTGTACAGCTCAAGAGAATTGCTGAAACAATCAAAGAATACCTGCCGAAGTGTGCAACAATCTCCATGTATGCTCGGATAACCAATATCCAAACCAAGACACCGGAAGAACTCAAGGCGCTGCGTTCTTTGGGGGTTAATCAATTGTATATCGGGATTGAAACCGGTCATGATGAGACGTTAACTCGAATGCAGAAAGGAAATACCGCCGCCGAAGCGGTCTTACAATGTCAACGATTAGAGGAAGCTGGCATTGCATATCATGCAATTTATTTGAATGGCTTAGCTGGTCATGGTAAAGGAGTAATTAGTGCCCTTGAAACGGCCAAATTTTTCAATCAATTAACACCAAAAAGTATCGGAATAACGTCCTTAACCCTCATACCTGGTACTGAATTATATGAACAAAAACTCAAGGGGGAATTTCTCGAAGCCAGCGAATTCGAACGCGCTCAAGAATTAAAATGTTTCATCGAACATCTTGAAACGAAGACCAAAGTCTATGCGAATCATGTCTCAATGGCAACTCCCGTGGTCGGTAAAATCCCCGAAGACAAACCTAAGATGCTTAAAGTGCTGCAAGATACTTTGGATGATTTTGATGAAGACGAATTAAGGCAATATCGAGAGCAGTTAAGGCAATTGTAAGAGAAAGTCATAAATGCCTATGGATCTGAACGCATCCTGTCCGGTCGAATGAGCCGTCCAAGAACAACTAGTAACCCATTTATTCATATTAACCGCAGCCGCGACTTTTACCTCCGACTGGTATAATTTTCAATGTGGCCGTTCGTAGGACAAACCTGTAACTGCAATAATATACTATATACCTTAAATTTTAGGCTGTATAATTCATGAAGAACTTTCAAAGGAGTTTACTTCATGAATTATACAGCTTTTTTAATATACTGCTTTATTATTACTTTTACACCTGGGCCTACAAATATTGTTATATTATTCACAGCACATAACTTTGGGATAAAAAAGGCAATGGAATATGCATATGGAGCAACTATTGCTTTTGGTTTATTACTTGGTATTTCCGCTATGCTGAATACTGTACTTATAGCATTAATACCAAAGATCTTAATTGTTATGCAGATCATCGGAAGCTCCTATATGCTCTATCTTGCTTATCAAATATACAAAATGGATGTATCAGAGGCGGCTGAGATACAAACGACTACGTTTGTTTCTGGCTTTCTTATGCAGTTTGTCAATCCAAAAGTCGTACTGTTCACAATGACAGTCATTCCAAGCTTTGTTATGCCATACTATACTGCTCCGCATGCACTTGCAGTATTTGCTGTAGCCATAACAATTATTGGATTTTGCGCATTTGTTACATGGGTTCTTTTCGGTGTAATGTTCAAGGAATTTTTGAAGAAATATCAAAAGACTGTTAATATAGTTATGGCATTATTTTTGGTTTATTCTGCGATAATGGCATCTGGGGTAGTTGAGCTAATTATGAGGTGATTCATATGGATAGATTTATATATAAAAAATCAGCTGGTGTTACTGCGTTGTCAGCAAGCTTTGCTGATTTTAAATATAAAAAGCACACTCACGAGGAGTATGCATTAGGTGTAACCCTGCGAGGCATTCAACAGTATACCTTAGATGGTAGTTTTCAATCATCCTATCAAAATGGTGTTATGCTTTTTAATCCGGAACAGCCGCATGACGGTATGGCACATGATAAGACAGGTATTGATTATGTTATGGTATATATTGAGCCGAAACTGTTTTTGAAGATTCTTGAAAAGAAGGATATAGTTCGCTTCTCTTCTCCAATTGTGTATAATTACATGCTTCAACAAAAAATACTAAACCTTTCTAGTGCAATATTAAGCGGAAAAGACGAAGCATTGTGCAGTGAATTGCTTTTATCTCTTACGGATAGCTTTACTCAGCCTAATCTTTGTATGAGTTACAAGAAGGACAATGATTTAACCAGAAAAGCAAAGGATATGATTCATTGCAGCCTGGAGAATGTACTAAGACTTGATGACATTTGTAGAAGACTTGGCATTTCAAAATTTCAGTTTATCAGAATGTTTAAAGTCAGTACAGGAATTTCGCCATATCAATATTTTCTAAACTGCAAGGTAGAACTTGCGAAACAGTTAATAGAAAAAAACAAAGATGTATATTCGGCAGTAGCAGAATGCGGTTTTGTTGATTTAACACATTTAAACAAGCATTTTAAAAGTATATATGGAATAACAGCCTTTGGATATATGTCCTCCCTAAATTAGGGAGGAATAGTGACAAAAGACAGACTCTTATAATCGGCTTTTTCATGGAATCATTATAGAAACCAAGTAGACTTCAATTCTACCTTATAATTGCTTACTGTGAGAGTTAGAAGGAGAATGCAGCTTTGGGGGCAACCGAACAAGGATTCTTATATATTCTCTTGCGTAATATTAAACTTATGCGAACACTTCGGGCAAGTCACCTGGAGTGTTCCTTTATTGGTGGGCACCCGCAGCTTGCCTTGGCATTTCTCGCATTCTACGATCCTATGATCGACTAGCTGTAAAATTCGCTGCTGATCAAACCCGACAACCAATTCGTCCCCGATTAGAAAAGAAGGTACTCCCTGAACGTTTCTGCGGATTAATTCCGCGCGGGCTTGCTCATCACGGTTGATATCCTTTTCGACAAAATGAATCTTATGCTGCGAAAGAAACTTCTTCGCTGTAAAACAGTGGGGTCAAGTTTGTGTGGTGAACATAATGACGTTCTTCATAGAAACATACTCCTTTCCCATATGCGTATGCGCAGGATGTTTCGGCTATTGGCAAGATCCACCTATAGTGTTACCAGAATATGCCCAAAATAAGGTTTGAATGATTAAATTGTAAGAAAAAGAAAGGGTAAAGTCAACACTAATCATTCTTGGTTCAGGAATAAACTATGGAGGCGGTTAATGGAACTTGAAAAAATGCCAATGGAAAAAAGGGCAAGGCAGGTACCTGACTGTGAGGAGGTGGGAGTGAGTCTTTTTAGTATTCCTTTTAAATCTTACATGTTTATTGTCTTTTACAGTGCCAAATTTTAGGGCATTTTTTTTTGTTTATTCATCTCAGTTTGCACTTGTTAAAAATCTAAGTTAAATTCGTCTATTGTTTTAGAAAATCAGTAATTCCCGGAAAATCTAATTAGGCTAAAAAAGTTGGCATAGGATTTGCAATTATTAAACTTGTAGTTGGAGGGATAGCAGTTAGGAATCACCGAACATCCAGTACTACAGTTTTGATCCAACGTGAGGTGAGCGGTTCAAAGGTTAAGAATTGAAAGGCTATGAGGGGCCTCATTGCTACAGCTTTACATGTCAATGGTATTAAAGAATTAACGTTTGGGGTAAGAGTTTAATCAGAAAAGTTCAAGTAAAGGAGATGTAGATATGAAATTAATAGCAAAAGACGAATATTGTTCCGGTTGCAGAGTTTGTCAGGGCGTTTGTGCTCTGGAGAATTTTCGTGAAATGAATCCTTCTAAAGCAGCGTTAAGTATCGAAGGACTATTTCCGTCCCCCGGGAAGTACCGGATAAATGTCTGCAACCAATGTGGTCAATGTGCGGAAAGTTGTCCAGTGGGAGCCATTCATTTAGTGAATGGGGTGTATCTGATCTCTAAAGAAGAATGTACGGGATGTATGCTGTGTGTCGATGTGTGCCCGTTGCAGGTCATGATTTCTCATAATAGTATGGTTACCCCCATTAAGTGTACCTTGTGTGGGGAATGTGCAAAACTTTGCCCAAGGGAAGCACTTGTTCTAGAAAATTGATGGAGGAGAGGTGATATAAGTTGATAAATGGTTATGCAGGCACAATTTTAAGGGTAGATTTGAGTAACGGTGTGGTTACAAAACAGGCGCTTCCAGAGGATCTTGTCAATGACTATGTGGGGGGCAGGGGATTTATTGCCAAGATGCTCTATGAAGAGTTACCCCCTGACACAGATCCGCTTGGCGAGGAAAATATGGTGATCATTGCCACGGGTCCCATGAGTGCTCATTTTCTACCAGCAAGCGGAAAGACCCACTTCGGTTCGAAATCTCCAGCTACGGGAGGATATGGTGATAGTAATGTAGGTGGACATTTTGGTCCTGCTTTAAAATACGCTGGATATGATGTTCTGATCTTAACGGGCAAGGCTCAGCAACCCAGTTATTTGTTTATCGAAGATGAAACGGTGGAAATCCGGCCAGCGGACCAATTTTGGGGTCAAGGCACAAATACAGTTGAAAAAATGTTTAAAGAAGAACTAGGCGAAGACTTTCAGATTATTACCATCGGTCCAGCGGGGGAAAAGCTGGTTAAATTCGCTTGTATCGGTCATGATTTTGGACGACAAGCTGGTAGGACAGGGATTGCCGCCGTATTCGGTTCGAAGAATCTTAAAGCCGTGGCAGTGAAGGGAACAGGAAGCATCCCAGTTTTTGATATAGAAGCTCTCTATAAAAAGGGAAAACAGGCTTTTGAACATGTTTTCAACAAGCCTGGATTTAAAGGTTGGGTTCCGGAAGGAACGGCAGGAATCACTAATTGGGTCAATATGGTGGGTGCCTTTCCCACTCGGAATTTTCAGACTTCCTATGCGGACTTTCATGAACAGATTAATGGCAAGGCGATTGTGGAGAAGATCAAGATTACGGATAAAGGATGTTTCTTTTGTCCCACTCCGTGCGGTAAATATGGGAAGGCCAAAACTACCTCCGGCTCTGCCTTCGTTGAAGGACCGGAATTTGAAAGTATTGCTCTTCTAGGAGGAAATCTCATGCTTACCTCAATTGAAGAAGTAGCCTATGCCAATTATGTCTGTGATGAATTAGGACTGGACAGTATTTCAGCAGGTGTCGTGGTTTCCTGGGTTCTTGAATGTTATGAAAAAGGGATTATTAACGCGACCAATATCGGTCGGGAAGTAAAATTTGGGGACTTGGATTCCATAGTATATCTCTTAAATATCATTGCTAAACGAGAAGGTATGGGTGATTTACTCGCTGAGGGAGTTAAAATCTCCTCGGAAAAGCTAGGTCATGACACGGAGAGGTTTGCAATCCAGGTCAAAGGACTGGAATGGACTGGGTATGAATGCCGTAATGCTCCGGGAATGATGTTGTCCTACATGACTTCGGATATTGGCGCTCACCACGCTCGTTCCTGGGTATTAGGGCATGATATCGCCGGTGCGGGCAAAAGTGTCCATGACTTGATAGCAGGTGGAGGGGAAACTAAAAAACTCAGTAAGGCAGAGGTTAGAGGCAAGTCAAAGGTTGTTATGGACAGTCAACATCTTCGCCCTCTCTTTGATGTTTTAGGAATTTGCAGGTTGCAGTTTATGGAGATAGGGTTTGAGGTAGAGCATTACGAAGAACTGTTTTATCTTATCACCGGCAAACAGAGGAGCTGGCAGGAGTTACTACAAGTATCAGAAAAAATCTGGCATTTAACTCGCTGCATTAACGTGAGGGAAGTCAAAGGGTATGGACGTAATTATGATTATCCTCCCCGCCGTTTTTATGAGGAACCTATTCCTGATGGACCTAATGAGGGGAATTATATAACTAAAGAAGAAATCGACTTAATGCTTGATGAATACTACGAAGCTCGCGGCTGGGATAAGAACGGGATACCGAAACAAGAAACTATAGACCGATTCGGCTTAAGTTCTCTCGTGCAATCAAGGGAGTCATAGGGAGTGATAGGTAGTCATAATAAGCATTTACCAAGAACGGAGTGATAATCGTGCAAGTTACTATTAAATTATCGGGTAATCTTGCTTGCATACACACCAGTTTGCCTATGGAAATGGTGATGGAGTTTACAGTCCCGGTTACCATTGGACAGTTGTTAATTGAACTGGCTATCAGCCCTTTAATCATCACCACAGTAGTGGTTAATAATCAGTTGAAAGATCAAGATTTTTTGCTTACGGAAGATTCGGAGGTACTACTAATTGGTCCAATGGCCGGGGGGTAAGTTATTTTTACAGTGCAATGCTATTTTGCAGGCTATTATTATTACAATCTGCAAAAATAGCTTGCACCGTGAAAGTTTATATGCAGTATTTTAAAGACTATTTAGAAGATTCAGCACTTTTCGAAAAGCGAAATGAAGCCTGCCGTTCTGGCATAAAAATTGCTCTAAATTTAAATTACGTTTCAAACTTTGTTTTGGAGGGATAAGATATGCGAATCACCGAACATCCAATTCTCCAGTTTCCCATCCAACGTGAGGTAAATTTCACCTTCAACGGTCAGGAACTGAAAGGCTATGAGGGAGAACCCATCGCTGCAGCCCTACATGCCAATGGCATAAAAGAGCTAAGACATAGCCTTAAGGACCATCGAGCCAGAGGATTATTTTGCGCCATAGGGAATTGTTCCTCTTGTTTAATGGAGGTTAATGGTGAGCCAAATGTTAGGGTATGTGTTGAAGAGCTTAAAGGGGGTATGGTCGTCAATACTCAGG